>ENA-UPTA01000013-UPTA01000013.1-activated-sludge-metagenome-genome-assembly--contig:-NODE-13-length-168961-cov-8.916385_pt1 | contig 168961 bp, 152 predicted proteins | sample MGYA00238184_ERZ773361 | MGnify/ENA primary metagenome ERZ773361 (study PRJEB29100, sample SAMN05720205) | activated sludge metagenome | isolation source: anaerobic digester from wastewater...
GTGGGTGTGCCCAGTTGTTGGCGTTCGCCATTGCTGCTTCTTGGTCTGCAGCTGCAGACGCAACCATTGGCATTGCCAACACAGCCAAAGCACCAATTACTGCTCCTTTAAGTGTGAAGTTTTTCACTTTTTACCCCTTTTATTAAAGTAAAGTGCGCAAGCATTTATGGTAGCTTGCAAAACCTGTCAGTATTCAATAAGACAGAATGCGAATATTGGCTGACACTTAAATAAATATCGATCATCTATAGATCAATCAAATTCAAGCAGGGGTATAGTAAAACTCAGTTGAAAAATGAGTAAGAGAGAAAATCCCTTTTACATATAGGATTTTTTCCCAAAATGGGACAATTTCATGGTTTAAGCCGAGAAAATGAAGCTATGTTGACGAAAAAAGATAAATATTTATGCCTACAATCTTACAATTAGTAATATGTTGAGCGATGGCTCTCGATTCGATAGTACTCATAAAAATCACATCAGTCGATAATCACGCCGTACTGTATTGCAAGTCGCACCAGTTCTACGGCACTAGAAATCCCCAACTTCTGTTTAAGCAACGTTTGGTAGTTAGCCGCTGTCTTTTGACTGATATTAAGCGTATTGGCAATACTCTCGATGCTTAACCCTTCTGCCAGCAGCCTGAAGACTTCAAATTCTCTAGCAGATAATCTCTGTATTGGGTCTTCTTCCCCCGAAATTGTTTTTAATGCGATTTTTTGGGCAAGGCATGGGCTGATGTAAGTTTTTCCTGTAGCCACTTCTCGAACAGCCATTAAAAGATCATCAGCCAAACCTGATTTGATTACGTATGCTTTGGCGCCTGATGACAACGCTTGTGTGGCAAAAGTAGTATTTTCATGCATACTAAAAATGATCACCTTTGCCTTAGGGCTCGATATAAGGATTCGGCGCAATGCCTCTAAACCACCAATCCCGGGCATTGAAAGATCCATTACTAAAACATTGGCCTGAAATTCATTGTAAATCTGGCAGGCTTGTTCACCGCTACTAGCTTCTGCCACTACATCAATGTCCCCACTCAACTCCAATAACCTTCTCAAGCCAGAACGTACCACATTATGGTCATCTACCAAGATGACGCGAGTCTTCTGAATCATGACATCCCCTTAAAATGGATTGGCAATAAAACTTTCACACTCACTCCTGAAAATGGTTCTGAATTGATATCTAACACCCCTCCCAGCCCTTCTACTCTTTCACGCATGCCCTTCAATCCAAAGCTATGCAACTTATCAGCTGATTTAAACCCATGACCATCGTCCTTTATGAAAACATGGAGATGGTCATTTACTATTTCCACTTTAACGATCACAAAGCTTGCTTGTGCATGTTTGGAGATATTGGTTAGACTCTCCTGTACGATTCGATAAACAGTAATCGCGACAGTCTCATTCAAATGACTGAGCTGCTTGACAATGCTATAACTAATGCTGATTTCACGATTTCGAATTCGCCAACCTTCAAGCAACTCATGGAGTGCCGTTTTCAAACCAAGCTCATCAAGCGTTGCCGGCCGAAGACGATGAAGCATTTCTCGTACGATACTAATCATTTGCATCACAACATCGCTGATTGCTGTCGCACTTTGATGAGCATGCTTAATATCTTTAGCCTTCAAGATTGCCGAAGCATCAATATTGATGGCTGTTAAATGTTGTCCAATTTCATCGTGAAGGTCTTGCGCGATTTTTTTACGTTCATCTTCTTGCAGCCTAATTATCTTTTGAGTGAGGCTGTGGTTTCTAGACATACTATTTTCAAGCGTTTGCGCCATCGCGTTAAATTTAATGCTGATGGTAGAAAGCTCAGGGAGAGAAAACAATGGCAATCTGGCGTTCAAATGACCAAGCTCCAACTCTGTGAGTGCACTGAGAATTTTATTCAGTGGCCTCAAGGCACTATCTATAGCCCAATACAATATGCCATTTACTAGGGTAAAAAGTAAGAAGCCTAAACTAATGAGGCCAAAGGTGTCATGCCATATTTCGGCAATTTCGTAAGACGGGTCTGGTGTCACAACCAGTTCACCTAAAACTTGGTTATTCACCACAATGGTTCGATGGGTGGGAGTCAGCGAAGGAGAAACTCTTTTGATTAGTTTCTGAAACCACACAGGTGGCGAGTTCTGATTGTCAGCGCTTGATTCTTGATTGCTGTCTATCAGCTTGCCTGTGGCATCAAAAAACTCTATTCGCAAATGCCTGACATTATCGAGGCTTTGCAAGCGAAACAATGAGGCTTTATCTGATTTATCTTTATAACTCCATTCATTCTTTGAAGCAAAATGTGAGATTTCAGCATCTAGCAAATGCGATGCCAATGCAGTGGTTGAATCTACTTCAGCGCGGATATCTTCACGAGCATTCTCAATCATCATCCAGGCCCCGATTATCATGACAAATGCAAGAATCATGGTCACAATTAAGTTGATACGAATCTTTAAATTCATGACGGTTATCTTGATATTGTTTTGGGAGTTTTAATAAACAAGAATAGCGATGGTAAATTCATCTTATCTATAGAAATTATTTGAAATCTTTTCTTTTAGATTAATCAAACATAGATCAAACAGGATTTAGCCCTTGTTTGATTAGCGATATATTAAAAGCAACGTATCACAACATATCTAAAGAGAGATTCCCGAAAAAATATAGGTGTTTCCCTGAGTGAAGTAGTGAATAATGGTCAAATAAAAACCGTTTTAATTGCTATCTATAATTACTCTTACAGCCTAATAATATTTTGAAAAAGCGACATTTATGCCAACTAAGGCTGATATTAAGTTAATCAATTGATTAATATTGGATAAACCTCTGAATAAGTAACCTACCAGAATGAACAGCGACCTAAGTGGGGGTTATCTTCAACCAGAGGTGGTTGAATTCAGCCGAAGTTACATTTGTGAAACAAGTAAGTTACACATGCAAATACTAAATATAGTTTTTTGAATACTTAATAGATTAAGAACTTTAGCTGTCTAAGCGGTAGATGACTTAATGCATCAGTCTGAATAGTGTTTTATAGCCATTAAGACATTGAAAAAAGCAAAAACTGCAATGTCGCTAGGATTAAGTGAGCATAAGTAACGAGAGAAGCTCCATCAACCACCGGTGTGAGACATAAACCTTATGACTGCAGGTTCGTTTCTTTTTAGATTGAAATCATGGCCCTTGGGCTTGGCCTGGATGCTCCAAAGGATAGCGTTCTTCAACGGTTCGTCATCATTTGGGAACTCTCTTAACAATGGCGCCAGATTGATTTTGCTTTCCTGACCTAAACAAAGATATAGCTCACCCTTGCAGGTGATGCGCACACGATTACATGACTCACAAAAGTTGTGACTATTGGGCGATATGAATCCAATCTTCGTGTGGGTATTGGGCACACGCCAATAGCGTGCTGGGCCACCAGTTGATTCGACGCTACTGATCAAGCCATAATGCGCTTTTAAGAGCTTTAATGTTTCCTCATTGCTAACGTAGGTTGAGTCTCGCGAATGATGTATTTGCCCTATTGGCATTTCTTCGATAAACGAAATATCAATCCTCTGCCCTATAGCATAGGCAACCAAAGATGTAGCCTCGTCATCATTAATGCCGCGCATTAACAGGGTATTCAGCTTGATATTGTCGAAACCGGCCGCTTTGGCAGCATCAATGCCACGCAACACTTTATCAAGATCGCCAATGCGCGTGATGTTGCGGAACCGTATGCTATCCAAACTATCCAGGCTAACATTGATGCGACGGACACCTGCTTGTTTCAGCCCATAGGCTTGATGCTCCAGCTGAGAGCCATTGGTAGTAATCACCAATTCATTCAGGCCAGGCAAATCTCCGATTGCGCTGAAGAGCCAAAGTGCGTTCTTTCTAACCAAGGGCTCCCCTCCAGTTACGCGCACTTTCTTTACCCCTAAAGAGACAAATATCTTAGCGAGACGATAATACTCTTCCAATGACAGCACTTCGTTCCGTGGCAAGAACTGTGCGTCTTTTGGCATGCAATATATGCACCGATAATCACATCTATCTGTAATTGAAAGGCGGATGTAATCAACCTTGCGGCCAAAACCATCCACCAACCCTGAATGCATATCACTTTTACCCATTTGCTGCCAAGTTAAAACGTATACATCCCTGTCACCCAGAGAATTTCCTTATCGCCCTTGCGTGCTGCGTTCTGCAGGGTGGTGCCGTACACATCGCCCTCACGGAAGTTGGCGTATTCGAGCTTGCCGCTGAGTTTGTCCGTGAACGGATACATCACGCTGGCATCGAACTCAGTGCCGTATTTATCCCCCAGCCTGCCGCCCAGCGTCTGGAAATCCTTGTCTGCATGGAACACATGGTATTCCGCATACAGCTTGGCTTTCTCGATGCTGCCCGCCAAAGTGACGAAGGTGTCTTCCATCCCCTGGCGCGGAGTGGCCAGGAAGTGGTCTGCCCAGCCCTGGAATAGATGGTTAGTTCCCAGCGGTGTCTGGAAGGCATATTTGCCACCGTTGCTGGAGAGCTTCTCATGGTCGATGCGAATAGACCAGGCATCGTAACCTACCCCGCCACCAATCTTGTAATAGTGTGCATCGATGAGATCGCTGCCGCCGCGGTAGTCGGTCTGTTTAGCATATTCGGCTGTGTAGAGCCCTTTCCAGGTGGGATTGAACACATGCACACCGTCCAGACGCAGGCCGAAGGTCTTGCTGCTGGCGTCGGTCTGTGCCGGGTTGACGTTGCTTGCCGATGCCGGAATATCGCTGCTGCCGCCCAGGCCGTTGCCGCCTTGTGCCGCAGTGCCCACGGCAGCCGGGTTACCGCCGTTCTGCCCGAGGTTGGCGACATCGATGAAGTAGCCGTAGCCGGTCAGCGATTCGGTGGGGGTGAAGCGATACTTGGCGTTGAGGATGTCGATGTTGCCATCACGCAGCTTGGTGGTGATCTGGCGTACCTTGCCAAAGTGGGCCAGGAACAGTTCCGTGTCCGGGATGCTTTTGTTCAACACGGAGATGCCGTCGAACACTTGCGTGTTCTGGCGGAAGGCGATGTCGCCGATGAAGCGGACGTTATCCAGGTTCAGGACCTGACGTCCTAGCCTTAGCTTGGTGTTCTTGATGCCGGTCCAGTCGACATAGAGCTGGTTAATGTCGGTATAGCCTGGATCGACGATGTTGGGGTACTGGCGTTTGTCCAGGCTGGCACTGCCGGTACCGTTGTTGTGTTCCGGCTGGTTGTGGCGCCGGTCGTTGAAGTCGTCATTGAACTCGTGCACGTCGGTGACCTGTACGGCAAAGCTGAAGTTCTTGAACGGGGCTGTCTGCCAGCCCACCAGGCTGCGCAGCGTCCAGGCATGTGCCGTGTCTAGCTTCTTGGCGGTCGGCGTCGTGCCCTGATAGCCGTCCTGGTCCACGCTCTCATAGCGCAGCCTGAAATTAGTCATTGGCTTGCCTTGCTGGATGGCCTCAAGCAATGAGCTTGGAACAACTGGTACAGCCGAAGTATCTGCCGCAAGAGTTAAGCTAGCATATAAGCTGCCGATGGCTGCAAGAACTGATGCCTTTAATATGGTTTTCATAAAACTGCCCTTTTTGAAAGAAAATTTATACTCGATTTTTACGACGACACATTTTGTGTGCTGTTGCTAGATTCATAACCAAATCAAAAAAACAATCCATCTGACATCATCCTGGCGATCTCCACCACAAATGCGCTGTGCTTTTACCTACATCCTGCCCGGAAACAAGTGGAAGGAACTCACCGACATCAGGCTCGTATTGCAGCAGTTCGCCTTTTAACATGTCAAAGTACCATCCAAGCAGAATCAATTTCCCAGCCGCAACACGGCTGCTAATCCATGGATAAGACATGAGATTGCCAAGAGAAACCAGAATGGCTGCCTGTTCGCAAACATTAGCCTGTACTTCTGCGGGCTTGTATGAAAATTCATGCAGCACTTTTTTGCGCGCATCTTCTGCAATGCTAAGCCATTTGGCGATGAGCTCATCTTCATTACAGTTTGGCGTGTTGTGTGCCATAAGCGCTCGTATACCACCACATTGAGCATGCCCCATTACGATAATGTGCTCAACTTCAAGATTACGCACTGCAAACGCTATTGCTGATGTCGTTCCGGCAAATGATCCAGCCTGCGTGTAAGGCGGGACCAAATTAGCAACATTGCGCACTACGAACATATCGCCTGGGTCACAGTCCATCAGAAGTGCTGGATCGCAACGGGAATCACAACAAGCCAACACGAGCGCACGCGGGTGCTGACCTTCATTTACCAGGCGGCTGAAGTACGAACGGCGAGCGCCTAAATAATTGTGCTGAAAGCGTCTAAACCCACTTAAGAACTTTGAAACATCCCGCATGACATAAATCTCGCATTACTCACTATCGGCCATGTTTGCTGCGGACGATTTGATACGGTCTGCCCACATAGCCTAATGGCGCGCTCCAGATATGTACCAATCGTGTGAATGGGAATACCAGGAAAACTGTCATGCCAAAGAAAAGGTGTACTTTGAAGACTGTATCCACGTTTTCCAACAATGCAGGATTCGGTCGAAGGTAGACAATGCTTTGTACCCATTCTGCCAAGGCAATCATGACACCTGGATTGCTATGGTTCGCATGGCCAATTGAAACGGGAATAGTAGAAAGTCCAAGCACTAATGTTAATAGTAGCCAAGTTAATACAAATTTATCAGAACCGCGGCTTGCCGAAGACACTCTGGCATTGAACATACGACGAATCCATAAAATGGCTCCCCCAACCAAGCACATGATGCCGAAAATGGTACCAGCCCAAATTGCAATCATCTGGTGTGCCATATCGGAAACCCCCATCGCCTTGAACCAACTATGCGGAGTAAGCAATCCGACAAGATGACCACAAAATATCGCAATAATCCCGACATGGAACAAATTGCTTCCCAGCCTTAAATTGGCCTTAGACAGCAACTGGCTGGAATCACTTTTCCAAGTGTATTGTTCTCTATCAAAGCGCAACCAGCTGCCTAGTAAAAACACACTAAGCGCGATATATGGATAAACACCGTAAAGAAAGTTGTGCAGGCTCATGTCTATCTCCTTTATGCAGCTAGTTTGGTTAGTGTTGCCCGAGACTCAACAATAGAAAGCAAGGCTGCATAAGGGCTGTCCGCTTTTGTTAAATTCTCGGTTAATACCCCCAACACTTTTTTTGCATCAGACAAAAAAACGGTGGCTTCACTGTCATCCAGATAAGCAGTGAATTCTAGGATTAGCGGCAGATAGTCCGGCAATTCATTCGTCGCCACCTCAACTCCGTAATCCTTGTATAACTCACCCAAATCGATTAGAGCTGGGCCACGGTTTTTATCATCACCAAATAAATGGTGTGTCAGGTGTAGGCTGTTTTCCGCAGTCATATCAAAGGTTTTCACGTAATCTGCCTGCAGGCTGGTCAGGTCCGTCTCTTGCAGATACTGCAAAAAACGCTGTAAGGCTTTTTGTTCTGCAGCATCAGCCTCCACATTATTTGCAGTGAAATCTTGCAGTTCAGGAATGTGCGTAACCAGTTCTTGATCTGGATATTCCAGCAATACAGACAATAATTTATAAACTTGCATATTATTTCTCCCCCAAAGGTGCAAGGATCTTAGGTTCCACTGTCTCTTTGCGGCGACGTGGGAACAAGGTGATTTTGCTCACGCCGGACGAGGAGTCATTACCAAAGCTGAATCCATTCTGCCCTTGGAATCCATACGCATCATTCAGACTTTCTTCGGTGTGTCCGGTCGGTATCACAAACCTGTCTTCATAATTGGCAATTGCCAGATAGCGATACATTTCTTGAGCCTGTGCTTCGGTCATCCCCACTGTCTCCAGTGCGCGGGCATCTGCAGTCCCTTCCACATGTACCGAGCGCTGATAGCTGCGCATCGCAATCAACCGGTTCAATGCGCTTTCAATGGGTGCTGTTTTACCTGCAGTGAGCAAGTTAGCCAGATATTGCACCGGAAGCCGCATGGTGCCAGATAAAGGAATCGCCCCATCCGGACCAACCGGCAGGTTGCCTTGGTCAATCTGGGATTGCACAGGCGAAAGTGGCGGCACATACCACACCATTGGCAGCGTGCGGAATTCAGGATGCATTGGGAAAGCAATCTTCCAATCCATCGCCATTTTCCAGATTGGTGACTTCCGTGCAGCTTCTAACCAGTCCTCATTGATGCCTTCGGCGCGTGCAGCAGCAATGACTGCTGGATTATTTGGGTCTAGGAATATTCTGCATTGCGCCTCATACAAGTCCTGTTCGTTCTCGATACTGGCGAGTTCCTCGATACGGTCTGCGTCATATAGCATAATGCCGTTATAGCGAATGCGCCCAACACAGGATTCCGAGCAAACAGTGGGCATGCCTGATTCGACGCGAGGATAGCAACCGATGCATTTCTCGGCCTTGCCAGATTCCCAGTTATAAAACACTTTCTTGTATGGGCATGAACTGATGCACATTCGCCAACCGCGGCATTTGTCCTGATCTACAAGCACAATGCCATCTTCCTCGCGTTTATAAATGGAGCCCGATGGGCACGCTGCAACGCAGGCTGCATTCAGGCAATGGTTGCAAATGCGAGGAAGGTACATATGGAAGGTATGCTCAAACTGAGAGTAGATCTCCTTCTGGATTTTGTCCATGTTCTTGTCTTGGGCGCGCTTGTGGAATTCGCCAGCCAAGTCGTCTTCCCAGTTAGGGCCCCATTTGATCTTCTCCATCGTTTCGCCTGTTACTTGCGACATTGGGCGGGCTGTTGGTGTTGCCTCAGATAAACGAGCATTTTGCAGATGTGCGTAATTGTAAGTAAATGGTTCGTAGTAATCGTCTATCTCTGGTAAATCAGGGTTAGCAAAGATATTGAGCAGTTTGTTGACCCGGCTACCTGATTTCAACTCTAGCTTGCCATTTTTTAGCTCCCAACCACCCTTCCATACCTCTTGGTTTTCCCATTGCTTTGGATAGCCAATACCAGGTTTCGACTCTACATTGTTAAACCAGGCATATTCCACACCTTTACGGTTAGTCCAGACATTCTTACAAGTTACGGAGCAGGTATGGCAGCCGATACATTTGTCCAGATTGAAAACGAAAGCGAATTGTGCGCGTACTTTCATGCTGATCTCCTTATTTACTGCCTATGCCAACTGGGTTCAGTTGGGCTTCACGCTCAGGGGTCAATGGACGTTCTAACCAATCCACATCTTTGTCCGCGATTTTGTGAAGAGCCACCATTGTGTCGCGCTGACAACCCACAGTCCCGTAGTAATTAAAGCCGTACGCTAACTGCGCATAGCCCCCAATCATGTTGGTTGGCTTGATAATGACGCGGGTCACTGCATTCAAAATTCCGCCGCGCTTGCCGGTGGATGGAGATCCTGGCACATTCACGTTTTTCTCTTGGGCGTGATACATCATGGCCATGCCGCGGGGAATGCGCTGTGAAACCACAGCCCTTGCCACCGTTGCTCCATTGTGGTTCACCGCCTCAACCCAGTCGTTATCCTCAAGGCCAATGCGCTTGGCATCGTCTTCCGAGACCCAGACATACGGCCCACCACGGAATAGTGTCAACATCCGCAAATTGTCTTGATATGATGAGTGGATACCCCATTTTGAATGCGGCGTAATCCAGTTCAATTCCAGATGAGGTTTATTCTTGACCGCAGCGGGTAAATCATTCAGCTCACCTAAATCCACCATTGGTTTGTAGGTGCAGAAGCCCTCACCAAAGTCCAGCATCCATTCGTGATCCTGATAGAAATGCGCGCGGCCAGTCAGTGTGCGGAACGGAATATGTTCATGGATATTGGTATATCCAGCGGTATAAGATACCTTTTCAGACTCGATGCCGGACCAAGTAGGGGCCGTGATGATCTTACGTGGCTGAGCCTGAATGTCCTTGAATGTAAACTTGTCTTCATGCCGCCCTGCATAGAGATGATGGTGATCAATACCCGTCTTCTTGGATAGCGCACTCCAAGATTTATGCGCTACCTCACCGTTGGTTTCTGGTGCCATGCGCATCACTGCATCGCATACCGAAATATCTTCTTCCAATGAAGGCATGCCGTAGGAAATACCAGCCACTTTTACCGTGTAGTTATGTTTCTTGAGCTCATCGTATTCTTGGTCAGTATTCCAGTCGATCCCCTTGATGTTATTGCCAAGCTTGGTCATCAAAGGCCCTAGCCCAATGAATTTTCGATAGGTGTCACCATAATTGCGTTCAATCAGCTTGATAATCGCCATCGTTTTGCCTGGAATAGGGTCGCATTCCCCGTCTTTCCAGTATTTGACCTCACCATATGGCTGTGCCAGCTCCGTTGCGGAATCATGCTGCATCGGCAAAGCCACCACCTCTTTCTTGCTGCCGAGATGTTTTTCTGCCAGTGGTGAAAAGGTCTTGGCGATTGTCTTGAAGATTTGCCAGTCTGATTTTGATTCCCAACCAGGATTCACCGCCTCGGAGAGTGGATGAATAAATGGGTGCATATCGGTGGTATTAAGGTCATTCTTTTCATACCAAGTGGCAGTTGGGAGGATGATGTCTGAATAAGCCCCGGTAGAATTGAGGCGGAAGTTGATGTCCACCATCAGGTCTAGTTTTCCTATTGGGGCGCTGTCATGCCATTTCACTTCCTTGTTGATACGCCCTGACCCTGACTCTTGCAAAACACCATTCTGTGCACCGAGCAAATGTTTCAGGAAATATTCATGACCTTTTGCAGAAGTCCCAATCAAGTTGGCGCGCCAGACAAACAAGTTTCTCGGCCAATTCACAGGGTTGTCAGGATCGGCATAGGCCACATCCAAATTGCCAGATTTGAATTGCTGCGCCACATATTTCGCAACACCTGCTTCATCGGTCGCACCGCTTGCTATTGCCTCTTCTGCCAGCTCTATTGGATTCCGGTCAAAGTTTGGCATCGATGGCAGCCAACCCATCCGAGTGGCTTTTACATTGTAATCGGCCAACGAATTGCCTTTGTTTCTGCCTTTGCCGGCTGGTGATAACAAGGTATCAGCATTCAATGTTTCGTAACGCCATTGATCAGTATGGAAATACCAATAGGAAGTTGAGTTGGTGTGGCGTGGTGGACGATGCCAATCTAGCGCAAAGGCGATGGGTGCCCAGCCAGCCTGTGGGCGCAGCTTTTCCTGGCCCACATAGTGAGCCCAACCACCCCCGGTCTGTCCAACACATCCACACATATGCAACAGATTCATGATAGAACGGTAGGACAAATCATTGTGGTACCAGTGGTTAATGGCTGCCCCCATGATAACCATGGACTTGCCCTTGGTTTTGGATGCGTTATAAGCAAACTCACGGCCTGTACGCTCGATATCTGCTGCTTTCACGCCAGTCACTTTCTCTGCCCAGGCTGGCGTATATGCCACATCGGCATCCGAGTAGTCCTTGGCGACATTCAATCCACCCAAACCACGGTCAATACCGTATTGAGCCACTTGCAAGTCGAAAACTGTTGCTATCAGGCATTCTTGACCATTAGCCAGCTTGATTTTGCGTACTGGCACGCTACGAGAGAGTAAGTCGCTTTCATCAGGGTTGAAGTGAGGAAAAGCTACTGATACCACCTCATCGGGTTTGTCTATGCATGTCAGCTGTGCTGTAATTTCCTGCTGCTTGCTGCCTGCTTTCTCGAGCAGGTTCCATTTGCCATCCTCACCCCACCGATAGCCGATACTGCCGTTGGGCGCTACAAATGATTGTGATTTCTCATCAAAAACTATCGTTTTCCAATCAGGGTTGTTGCTTTCTCCTAATGCACCATCGAAGTCGGAAGCACGAAGGAAGCGATCAGTGACATAACCTGTGCCATGTTTGCGCAACATCACCTGCATAGGCAGGTCAGTATATTTTCGAGCGTACTCCTGAAAATACGGGTCTTGATTTTGGATGTAGAACTCTTTTAGTGCCACATGCCCCATGGCCATGAAGGCCGCAGAATCCGTACCTTGCTTGATGGGCATCCATAAGTCCGAGAATTTGCAGAATTCGGCATAATCTGGGGCCATGGCAACGATTTTTGCACCTTTATAACGTACTTCTGAGGCGAAGTGCGCATCAGGAGTGCGTGTCATTGGTAAATTCGCGCCAGTGATAATGATATATGTAGAGTTGTACCAATCAGCAGCTTCTGGCACATCTGTTTGCTCACCCCAGGTTTGAGGGCTTGCCGCGGGCAAGTCGCAATACCAGTCATAAAAAGAGCCGCAGGCACCACCGATCAGGGAAAGGTATCGTGAGCCTGCGGCGTAAGAAATCATAGACATCGCTGGAATCGGTGAAAAACCAAAGATACGATCTGGTCCCCATTTCTTGATAGTGTAGACATTTGCAGCGGCAATGATCTCATTCACTTCATCCCAGGAAGTTCGTACAAAACCACCTAAGCCGCGAACAGCTGTATAGGATTTGCGTTTCTTGTCGTCTGATTGAATTGCTTCCCAAGCATCCACAGGGTCTTTGCCGGTTTTTCGCTCTGCACGGTATAGATCGAGCAGGCGGCCGCGAATTAACGGATGCTTAATGCGATGTGGGCTGTACAGATACCATGAAAATGAAGCGCCACGTTGACACCCGCGTGGCTCATGGTCAGGCAAGTCTTCTCTGGTGCGTGGATAATCGGTTTGCTGCATTTCAAATGAAACCAGACCGTTTTTGACGAAAATCTTCCAGGAACACCCACCGGTACAGTTCACGCCATGGGTAGAACGTACCACCTTGTCATGTTGCCAGCGACGGCGATAGCCATCTTCCCATTGGCGATCTTCGTTAGTGACAATGCCGTGCTTATCGGAAAACGTTTCTTTGACTCTATCAAAGAATTTCAGCCTATCCAAAAAATGACTCATGTCTCTTACTCCTTATTTAATCTTTTCGAGTTCTTAACCAGGGTTTAAGGGTTTTTAATCTCGCTATCATCGCGCAGGTAGAACCACCAATTGAGAATCAGGCACAAAGCGTAGAACACTGCAAAGCCATACATGGCCATTTCCGGAGTACCCGCTTTGATTTGACCCTTGATTACTTCGGGCGCAATGAATGAGCCATAGGCTGCCACGGCGGATGTCCAGCCTAAAACTGGCCCTGCCTGCGCCCTATCGAATATCACGCCTACCGTCCTGAAAGTCGAACCATTTCCTATACCACTGGCAGCGAACAGCAATACAAATATCAACAAGAATTGATTGAAATATAATTCTGGCGTCATAGAGTGATATGCCTGCATCATGATGTAACCGGCATAAACTGAGGCTAATACCATGACAGCTGAGATTATTTGCGTAACGATCGAACCTCCGACTTTGTCTGATATCCATCCGCCGACTGGGCGAATGAGTGCGCCAACGAAAGGGCCTATCCAAGCATACGTCAGTGCAGACGGAGCGGCCGGGTTCTTAACGTGGCTCCATGTTTGAGCTACAGGATCAAAAATATGCTGATCACCAAAAATCACCGTGATGGATAATGGTAGTGCCATGGAGAAACCAATAAACGAGCCGAAAGTAACCACATATAAGGCAGTCATAGACCATGTGTGTTTGTTTTTGAAGATCGCAAACTGCTTGGCTATGTTCTCTTTCATTGTGCCAAAGGCTGCTAGTTTCATAACAAACAGGGTGGAAAGAATGATTAATGGCAATGCCACCCACATATTCAGCAGCCCTAGCCCTGTAGGCGCTGGTAAATAAAGATACAGCCCTATGATCGCTGGCAGAAATGCTAAGGTATAAAGCCAAGTGATTTTGATGAATGAAATCAACGTCTTTTTACCATCTGGTGAAATAGGCATCAAATTGCTCATGCCAAACCACGCTGCGACAGCGATAGGTAGAAGAAGCAGAATCCACACAAAGCCTGCATTCTGAATAAATGTCGGGGTGCCTGACGGAATTTTGCCAAATATCCAGCCGCTATCCTTTACCAGGCTAGTTGCATCACCGCCCATTGCACCAAACACTCCCATCGTCATTACCAACGGGATTAAGATCTGCATGGTTGTCACACCAAAGTTACCCAGCCCAGCATTGATGCCTAAGGCAGTTCCTTGCAATCTTTTCGGGAAGAATGTGCTGATATTGCTCATTGAACTGGCAAAATTCCCACCACCTACACCTGACCATAATGCCATTAGCTGAAACACCCACAATGGCCACTCCGGATGTTGCAAGGCGATGCCTGTACCAACTGCTGGGGTTATCAGCATCGCAGTCGTCAAGAATATCGTGTTGCGACCCCCCGCCAGGCGAATGAAGAACGATGAGGGAATGCGCATTGTTGCGCCCGCCAAGCCAGATATTGCCGTAAGCGTAAACAACTCATCTTTACTGAATGGGAAACCTAAGTTACTCATTTGTACGGTAATGATGCCCCACATCAGCCATACTGCGAACCCGCACAGCAAAGCAGGCACGGAAATCCACAAGTTACGATAGGCTACCCTCTTCCCTGTGGATTCCCAGAAACTATCGTTTTCGACATCCCACTTTTCTATATTCGTTGACATGCTATACCCCCCTTGGGTGTTATTTATATGCAGGTATTTCCTTGCCTGCCTGACGTTCCAGATGCCGGCCAACCTTGACAGGCCGCACTTCAGTCCAATACATCCAGATCAGTGATACCCAGATAATGCCAAACATCAGCATGAAGCAAGATGTACGCACTCCGGTTAAATCCACTAATGCACCAAACATGATTGGCAATAAGAAACCGCCCAAGCCACCAGCCATACCGACCACACCGGAAATCACGCCGATGTTTTGTGGATATTCATCCGAGATATATTTGAACGTTGAAGCCTTGCCTATAGCGAAAGCGGTACCCATCGTGAACATGATGACGGTAAACCAGAAGGCATCTAACCCGACATGAAAGGTACTCAATCCTGATACTGTAGTGATGGTAATGTCTGTCTGCGGATAGGATAGAAAGAACAGGCAAGCCAAGGAAACCCACAACACCCACCAAGTCACCGTATGTGCGCCGTATTTATCCGAGAGGTATCCACCAATAGCACGCAGAACGCCACCGGGGATGCTGAAAGCTGCCGCCATCAGCGCGGCAAGTTTCAAATCAAATCCGTATTCGGAGACGTAATATTTAGTCATCCAAAGCGCCAAAGCCACATAACCACCAAACACGATGGAATAGTACTGGCTGTATTTCCATACGCGTGGGTCTTTGAGTGTTGCCAACTGCTCGCTGATAGACACTGTTCCACCAACCTTATGCTCAGGGTCGCTGTAGGTAAATAGCCAGAACAAAATCGCTGTCACTGTCATCAAGATCGCATATACCTGCGGCACCACTGCCCAACCATAAGCCACAACTATCAATGGCGCGACCAACTTAGTCACTGCTGCCCCCGTGTTTCCTGCACCGAAAATCCCCATTGCCAATCCTTGCTGCTTTTTTGGGAACCAGCGCGCGCAGTAGGCAATCCCTACTGTAAAAGAACCTCCGGCAATCCCTACAAATAAGCCTGTGACTAAAAATTGCCAGTATTCTGTACAGTGGGAAATTAAATAGATGGGAATAACGGTCGACAGCATCAGAATGAAAAACACGACGCGTCCGCCAAAACGGTCAGTCCACATACCAAGAGGCAAACGAATCAGGGATCCGGTCAATACGGGGGTCGCGACCAGTATGCCGAATTCAGTTTCGTTAAGACCCAGATTTCCTTTGATTGGAATCCCGATGACTGCAAACATCATCCAAATCATAAAGCAGACTGTGAACGCCAATGTGCTTGCGATCACTACAGACCAAGCTTTGTATTGTTTTGTTGCCATCATCTTCCCCCTATTTCTAATCAATCGCGAATACGATTGCGGTTAAGGGGAAAGTTTAGTGAGGAGGGTATAAATACAATTGACTTACATCAAGTCATTGATTATCAAAAGGATAGGGTTTATGAAGCATACGAACTAGTTCTTTCGAACTATCGCATATATTCTAATGGCTTGTTGTGAGGGCTTTAGCGACCGAGCGCTTGAAGGGCAGGAAGCGGTTCCCAACCCGCAATGCAACGTGTCGAATCAGGCGAGCCGGAGGCGTATCATCACCGTATAGCTTGGAAATAAAATGTGTCGCAATGAAAAGTGGCCGGGTTGCTGCTCTGTGGCTTCTTTCATATCTTGAAAGGAGCTCTGGCGATGCAATGTCTTTTTTCTGGTCAGCCGCTACAGCGATTTGCTGTGATAGCGTACTGGCGCTTTTGAGGCCAAAATTAAAACCATGCGCGGTGACAGGATGCATGCCTACCGCTGCATCCCCAATCAATGCAAAGCGCTCTGCCACAAATTGCCTGGGATAAGTGGACACTAGAGGATACGCATGTCGGGTGGAATCCAAACGCATTGCACCAAACCGGTGTTTGAAACGTTCAGTAACTGCTTCATTGAACATTTCTTCAGTCATAGCCATCAGGTTAGCGATCTCTTGCGCAGGCAGTGTAATCACCACGGAAGATCGAGACCCATTCATCGGCAACAGTGCCAATGTCTGTCCATAATCAAACCATTCCCATGCTGTATTAAGGTGCGGATTTTCATGTTTCATCACACATACCATCATGGTCCGACCAAAATCATGCATAGTGGTTGAGATACCCATCATCCGGCGAGTTTCTGAAAAGCGGCTATCCGCCGCAACCAGCAATTTGCAATGAATACGCTGAGAGTCCGCCATTCTCAAGACGATATGTCGCGAATCATGTGCAATAGTGGATACGCGCGCTTCAGCCAACAGTGTAATATTGTTAGCGTCCTTAGTGGTCTCATACGCCGCCTTGCGGATATGACAGTTCGCAATCAGATAACCTAATTCCGCCTCTCCACTCAAGCTATGGTCTATCTTCATCGCATATAAGGATGGGCCGTTAAAGACATGCGCATTACGCAAGCGGGATATCGCATCGGGTGGAATATGAGCCCACAGACCAAGTTTTCTCATGATGTTGACTGATTCATGTGTTAATGCGATTTCTCGGCCATCAAATGCAGGATGCTCTATTGCAGAGACAGGACTCTGTTCGATAATAACGACGCTCAGGCCCAGATTGGCAAGCATTCTTGAAAAGCATAAACCACTTGGCCCTGCCCCAATTACAGCTACGTCAAAGTCCATCTAATTACTCACATGTGTATAAAACGCCTCACATCATTGAGTAAAAATCTGAAACAGGCCTTGACACAAATCAATATTCCGCTTCTGCCATACGGGCTTGTCTTATATCAAATGATGTTCTACAGCATACACCGCTGCTTGCACTCGGCTAGTCAGGTTGAGTTTACGCAAAATGCCTTGTACATGAATTTTTACTGTCGATTCAGCTAAATCAAGCGTGCGAGCAACTTCTTTATTGCTAGCGCCTTTTGCCAGCATGACGATGATTTCCCGTTCGCGGGGGGTCAGTTTTTCTGGACTGGCATCACTTATGGCTCTCTTTTGCGGAGCACGCATCGCATCTGCAAGTTTGGAAGCCATTTGTGATGACATGACAGATTCACCATTAACTGCACGACGGATGGAATCCACTAGAAAATCAGTTTCAATATTCTTCAGAAGATACCCTCGCGCACCTGCACGCAAAGCCTCAAGCAAATCTTCGGCATCCTCAGACACCGTGAGCATAATAATCTCAGTCTGCGGTACTTCATCACGCAAAAGCGATATTGCTTCCAAGCCATTTACGCCTGGCATATGCAAATCCAGCAGCACAATATCCGGCTTGAGTTGCTTGGCACGTTTTACACCTTCCAAACCATCTCCCGCCTCACCAACTACCTCGAATCCAGACTGGCGCTGTAACAATAATTTTATCCCGCTGCGAAAAAGCGTATGGTCGTCAACAATCAATACCCGGATTTCGCTCACGTCATTTGCCTTTCTTCCGCACAGACAGGGAGTATAAGACAAATTTGCGTGCCTTCACCTGGAGTCGATGAAAAAGTCAGCTCGGCTCCAATCCGATGCGCACGTTCGCGCATAATCCTCAAGCCAACATGACTGTCACCAGCATCGAGTGAAGTATCAAATCCGACCCCATTGTCGCTAATCTCGATTAGGCACTCCTCAGTACATTTCAGGCTAACTTCCACTTGCGAAGCCCTTGAATGTTTACGCACATTTGAGAGTGACTCCTGAACGATGTGCATGACCTGCAAGGTCTGTTCAGGCTGCAGCTCAGGGGGGTTGCCCGTTGATTTGAAATGCGTGGCAATTCCGGTTTGACCTTCAAATTTTTCCAAAGCGCTGCGAATTGCAGTTTCCAGATCAGCTGTACCGATTCGTGTACGGAAATGTACCAGCAACTCCCGCACGTCATCATAACTTTCCTGTACGCCTTCACGAATCTGTCCCAAGCTGCGTAATGCGTCTGCTGTACGATCTTGCTCCAGGTCTTCCTGCAACAATTGCACTTGTATATTTAAAAATGCTAGCGATTGTGCAATGCTGTCGTGCAACTCCTGTGCCAGCAGGTTACGTTCTTCAAAAACTGCCACTTCTTTATCAAGTGCCGCCAGCTCACGATTTTTGGCTTCGATACTACGCGTTTTTTCTTCTACACGATGTTCCAGTGTGGCATATAAATCCTGCAATTGATCGGCCATACGGTTGAAACCGCTTGCCAGCTCGCCTAGTTCGTCGCTGCTTTTTACTGGTAAGCGTACATTGAAATCTGCCGCAGCCATGCGTAAGATGCCCTCGCGCAATGTGGTGACCGGGCGAATCACCATCAGCGAGAATAGGTGAATCAAAAGAATCGTACCTATCAGGGCGAGACTCACCAAAGCAATTTGCAGTGATCGCAACATGCCTGTGGCATGTGCATTGTTATGCTCAACCATACTTACCAGCTTGTTGATGCTTTCTACATAAGCCTCAATGGCAGGGCGATAGTCCTCGAGAAACTTAGCCTGAACATCAGCAGAAGGAGTCATGAGAATCTGTTGAATAAGTGGTTTGATTTTTTCATGCCAAGTAGCACGCAAAAGGGTCATTTGGCTTTTTACATCGATTTCTTTAGGCAGGAAAAGCGGGCGCTGTGGATTGCCAAGTTCCAACTCGGTCAATGTGTTTTCAAATGAGCTCACTTCCTTCTCTATAGCTATCCTGAGATCAGCTTGAGGATTATGTGCATATTGGGATAACAGAAACGCAATACGATAAGAACGCATGCGCTCTCGCCCCGCATCATTAATTGCAGCAGCACCACCTTCTAAACGCCATGAAACTAACAAAGTAGATCCGATAGCAATTAAAGCAAGCAGAAAGTAAAACACCAGTAAACCGGTGATTTTTGTGCGGATTTTTAGGCTTTTCAAATTAATTGTGAAAAAATTTATCAGTTAAATGTTTTGTAAAATATTCGTTAAGGCACCCAGCTCGAATACTCTAGGTAATCAAAGCTTTTCAATCGCAATTATCTTATCAAAAAACAAAATTCTGGCTGGCATTAGCCTCTTTGGTCTATAAGAACCTCTCTTATTTAATGAAAGTATGTGCGGCCTTACAATTTGCCTGAGTCGCTGACTTTTAGAATCAAAATTGCGAATGAGGCGGCAAATGTTATCCCATTAGCCAATATAAGTGGCCAATCATGCTTCAGCAAGCCATAAATCAGCCAAAGCGCCACACCTACCGTAAATAAGCTGTACATCGGTAAAGAAATGCCTGATAGGTCTCGAGTCTTATACGAATGATGTACTTGCGGTAAAAAAGCAATCGTGGTGCAAATTGCTGCAGCGGCGCCTATCCATTGAGAGAAGTCTTGTATTATCATAAATAACTTTAAATTTATAAGTTTATCTTATTGATTAAATTATTCTTTTAAGTCCTTAATTTCTGCCCCATAAAACAAGATCCTAAGCTTTTTGAGCTGATCTCGATAATCCGCAGCCTTTTCAAACTCGAGATTCTTGGCTGCATCATGCATGGCTTTTTCCACTTTCTTCATTTCTTTCAATACATCTTTTTCATCAAGCATTGAGTATTTCGCTTGTTCCTGCGCAGCCTTGCGTTCCTTTTGTGCCTCGTCCTTATCGTAAACGCCGTCGATAATATCCTTGATGCGCTTTGTGACGCCTTTAGGGGTAATGCCATGTGCTGCGTTGAAAGCCATCTGGATATCTCGCCTGCGCTGCGCCTCATCCATGGCCGATTTCATGCTGCGGGTGATGCTGTTCGCATAAAAAATGACTTGGCCATTCAGGTTGCGCGCTGCCCTGCCCGCGGTTTGGATGAGTGAGCGTTCAGAACGCAAGAATCCTTCTTTGTCGGCATCCAGCACAGCCACTAGCGATACCTCTGGAATATCCAACCCCTCTCGCAGCAGATTGATGCCGACGAGCACGTCAAATTCACCAAGACGCAAATCACGGATAATCTCCACGCGCTCGACTGTATCTATGTCACTGTGCAAATAACGGACTTTGACACCATGTTCAGCCAAATAGTCTGTTAAATCTTCTGCCATCCGCTTGGTCAGTGTGGTGGCCAACACCCGTTCATTCACAGCAACACGTTTTTTAATCTCTCCCAACAAATCATCCACCTGCGTATCTGCAGGCTTCACGGTGATTTCAGGATCCACCAACCCAGTAGGACGTGCCAGCATTTCCACCACTTGCTGCTGATGCGTCTTTTCGTATTCTGCAGGAGTAGCAGATACAAAAATCGTTTGACGCATGACAAGTTCAAATTCCTCGAACTTCAAAGGTCGATTGTCCATAGCCGATGGTAACCGAAAGCCGTAGTTGACCAGATTTTCCTTACGAGCACGGTCACCCTTATACATGCCGCCGATTTGCGGTACGGTCACGTGGCTTTCATCCAGTATCATCAGTGCGTTCGCAGGCAGGTAGTCCAGCAGAGTTGGGGGCGGTTCACCGGGTTTACCTCCAGTCAAATGACGACTGTAGTTTTCAATCCCTTTGCAAAAGCCAATCTCATTCAGCATTTCCAGATCAAAGCGGGTTCGTTGCTCGATACGCTGAGCTTCAACCAATTTATTTTCCTTAATGAAGAAACTCACTCTATCTCGTAGTTCCTCCTTGATAGTCTCGATAGCGCGCAAGGTCGCCTCGCGTGCTGTTACGTAATGACTCGATGGAAATATGCGAAAGTTATGAATCTTGTTGAAAATCTGTCCAGTCAGCGGGTCAAACAGTTGAATCGCATCTATCTCGTCATCAAACAAGCTGATACGTACTGCAGTTTCACTGTTTTCGGACGGGAACACGTCGATGATATCGCCGCGCACACGAAAGCAACCACGGCCAAAATCAAAATCGTTACGGTCATACTGCATGCTGATTAGGTGCTGCACGATGTCGCGCTGACTAATCTTTTTTCCCTGATGTATATGTAGCACCATGCCATGGTATTCACTAGGGTCGCCAATGCCGTAAATAGCAGAAACCGTTGCGACTATGACGCAATCTTCACGCTCCAGGATTGCTTTGGTCGCGGATAGCCGCATCTGTTCGATATGGTCATTGATACTGGAATCTTTTTCAATGAACAGGTCTCGGCTGGGGACATACGCCTCTGGCTGATAATAATCATAGTAGCTGACGAAGTATTCCACTGCATTATTGGGAAAGAACTCCCGGAACTCGCTGTATAGCTGCGCAGCCAGGGTTTTATTTGGTGCCATTACGATTGCCGGTCGACCTGTTCTGGCAATGACGTTAGCCATCGTAAAGGTTTTTCCGCTCCCGGTCACTCCCAGCAATGTCTGGAAGTTCAATCCTTGCTCTATACCTTCAACCAATTTTTCGATTGCCTGAGGCTGATCTCCAGCAGGCGGGAAAGGCTGATGGAGTTGATAATGGCTATTCGGAAAAGTAACAATCATGAGGATAACTGAATCATAGCAACAATTGATTGTAACAGTTTGGGTACTTTTCATTAAACATCATGCGAACCAAAACCAACATGCTTGGTCAACGAGTGAGTTGCTTTTCAATTTGCGGAGAAATCATGCGCTTAATCACCATATTTGCAGCCCTCCTGGCGGCGACCCTCCCTGCCCTGGCTCGTGACAATGAAAAGCTGATGGAGGCATATTTCAGTGTCGTTATGATACGCGGCTACCATAACAACGGTGGACTGGCGTATGGCAGCGGTGTTGTGGTGGGAGACAATAAGGTGATCACCAACTGCCACGTACTGCGAACCAGCAGACAGCCATGGATATCAAGGGGCGAAGATACCTACTCCATCATATCTGTGAAAGCAGACGCATGGCATGACTTATGTCTAGTCAGCAGTTCTGGATTACCGTTCAAACCAGTCAGGATTGGCAGCAGTATCGATTTGAAATTTGGTCAGCAAGTCGTTGCATTCGGTCATTCAAATGGTGTTCCTGCGCCACTTACATCAGTTGGCAATGTCGAAGGTCTTTTCTTATCAGAACATGGCAAAGTGATCCGCAGTAGCGCAAAATTCCTGATAGGGGCCAGTGGAAGTGGCTTGTTTGACGAGGAAGGGAGACTGGTTGGCATCAATACATTCAAGACCTCCGGTAAAGGCGGTGGCGCCCACTATGCGCTACCTATCGAATGGCTGGAAACGCTTGAAAAACAGCCAGAACAGACAACTTTCCCTATCGTGGGTAAAGCATTATGGGAGGAAGATGAAGACAAGAAACCATACTACATGCAAGCCGCCGTCCCTGAGGTCAGGCAGGATTGGCCAAAACTTGCTCAAATTGCGCTAAGTTGGACGAAAGCGGAACCGGGCAGCACCGAAGCATTTTATGCTTTGGGCTTGGCATATGAAAATTTGGCCAAAGCTGATATGGCAGCCCAAGCGTATTCACAAGCTGTGGCGTTAGAATCAAACAATTTCGAGGCGTGGGTCAGGATTGGCGTTCTAGCAAAGAATCGAGGTGACAATGCTGAAATGCATCGGGCCCAAGTGGCTTTGAACAATATCGACAAAAATCTTGGGGATGAATACAGTAGAATGCTGGAATGTAATGCGACCTGCTAACACTTCAAGCACGGGTTTCGCCTGAGGAGATTTCCGCGTAAAATAGTGTTTTTGAAACAGTTTCAGGAAATCACTTTGGCTAACTCGCATGCAGACGTGTTATCAAAACGCGTTTTATCTATCAAAGAATCCCCTACCCTCGCCATTACCGCAAAAGCTGCACAATACAAAGCTGCAGGGCGTGACATCATTGGACTTGCGGCTGGCGAGCCTGACTTTGACACTCCGCAGCATATCAAAGATGCCGCCAAAAAGGCTATTGATGATGGTTTTACCAAATACACGCCCGTCAGTGGCATTCCTGGACTGAAAAAAGCCATTGTCAATAAATTCAAGAACGAGAATGGCTTTGATTACACAGTCAATGAAGTCATCGTCGGGGTTGGCGGCAAACAGACAATTTTCAATCTTTGCCTGGCAGTACTCAACAAAGGCGACGAAGTCATTGTGCCGGCCCCATACTGGGTCTCATATGCGGACATCGCCATGGTGGCGGAAGCCACCCCCGTCATTATTGAATGTGGCATCGAGCAAGGCTTCAAGCTGCTACCCGCGCAATTGGAAGCTGCGATTACCGCAAAAACCAAGTTGGTGATGTTCAACTCACCATCCAACCCGACTGGTGCCGTCTATACGCTGGACGAGCTGAAGGCTTTGGGTGAAGTGCTACTCAAATTTCCGCATGTGCTGGTCGCCACAGATGACATGTATGAACATGTCAACTTGAGCGGCGAGAAATTCCACAACATCCTCAACGCCGCACCAGGCTTGAAAGACCGCTGCATCGTGTTGAATGGCGTTTCAAAAGCTTATTCGATGACCGGGTGGCGTATTGGCTACGCAGCAGGGCCCTCCTATATCATCAAAGCCATGGAGATCCTGCAAAGCCAGTCTACCAGCAACCCCACATCCATCTCGCAGGTAGCTGCACAAGCTGCGCTGGAGGGTGACCAAGGCTGTATCACCCCGATGGTTAAAGCGTTCAGGGAACGTCATGAATACGTGGTGAATCGTTTCAATGTCATGAAAGGCTTAAGCTGCCTTAAGGCAGGCGGTGCTTTTTATGCCTTCCCAGATGCGCGAGAAGCTATTGCAAACCTGATCAAGGCAGGAAAAATCAGACAGGCCTCTGACATGGCCTTGGCTGAGTACCTACTGGAAGAGTTTGGTGTCGCAGTCGTGCCAGGTTCTGCATTCGGGGCAGAAGGTTATTTCCGCATTTCCTTCGCAACATCGATGGACAATCTGCGCAATGCGCTGGACAGAATAGAAAAAGCGTTGAATGTTTAAATTTTGTGTAATTTGGCATTGACCAAACGCTTTCAAATCTTTATTATCACGCCTTCACAAGTTGTACCGATTCCTCAATAGCTCAGTCGGTAGAGCGCCGGACTGTTAATCCGTAGGTCCCTGGTTCGAGCCCAGGTTGAGGAGCCAAATAATAAAAGGCCTCACAGCGATGTGAGGTCTTTTTATTTGCACCATTGTGCCCAACGTGCCCTTCACTAAATCTGAACTTGATAAATGATACCAATCCAGATGACCATCCTTGCGCAGCCAAGTTAAAACTGTCGATCTACTCTGGGTAGCATACTGCTTTTGGGCTTCTTTATACTTAAAAGCTAATGGGTAATCTCTTTGTACCTACTCTCATTTGACTCTCCTTGATGATATTCAAAATGTGTCAACTGATTTCAGAGCGGGTCAGGAGCCAAATAAAAGGCCTTGCAGATTATTCTGCAAGGCCAATATTTTAAGATGCACTGATTTTGTATATCAATCCGCTTTTATCATCAGAAACTAATAAGTTACCTTCATCATCAACGATAACATCTACCGGCCTACCCCAAGCTTTCCCATCCTGAAGCCAGCCAGTCACAAATGGTTCAACTGCTATAGGCTTATTATTCGCAAATTTCACTCTTACAACTTGATATCCACTTGGGTTTTTTCGGTTCCATGAACCATGTAAAGCAATAACAGCGTCTTCTTTGTATGATTTGGGGAAATTGCTTTTGTTTAAAAATGTTATTCCTATCGGTGTTGAATGCGCGGGTAGAGTGATTGCGGGTGAATTAGCTTTTTTACATATGTTTGGCCTACCAACGAAATTAGGATCTTGATTCATTTTGTTCTTCTGAGTTGTATCAGCCCAACAATATGGCCAACCATAATTGCCCCCTCCGGAGATAATATTTAAATGCTCTGGTGGCAAGTCATCATTGACTCGACCGCCTTGAGATTCACTCCTATTATCCGCACCTTCGTTTGTAGCATAAAACTCTTTTGTAACTGGATGCCAAGCAAAACCTTGGCTATTTCTCAATCCTGTTGCCCATACAGCCTTCTTCACATTCGATTTTTGATCAATATCAATACCTGCGGGCTGCCCATCTAGGGTAAATCTTAAAATACTCGCTCTCGTAGAATCAGATTCATTGCATACATTACAGCTTGAACCAACATTTACATAAATGAATCCATCAGGTGATCTCTTAACTGATTTTCGTCCATGCCCTCCTGTAGCAAGTCCAGAAATAAATGGTCTGACATCCTTAATATTTTTACCATCATAAGAAAACTTCAAAATACCATCTGAAACACCAACAAAAATACTGTCATCAAACACCTCAACACCATTTGGATGGTGCAGGCCCTTAGCCAAGATATTTACGTTTGCATTCTTATCAAGTTTTATTAAATATCCACTAGATAGAGTCAATATTAAATTTCCATGTCCATCAAGTGCCATCATTCGTGGCTTACCGAGTTTGCTCAGATCAGCAAACTTTTCAATTTTAAAACCATCAGTTAATCTTAACTTTGATAACTTGTTTTCGATTGGCTGACTTTCCGTTAAATAAAAGTTCAACACCAACGTAATAATTATTCCTAGCAATCCAACAACAACTAGATTTATTTTTTTTCGCATGCTAAATGTCCTATTGTTTATTTTTATTTTGATTATCTAACACAAGGTATTAAAAATACAAAACTTTATAAAGTCATTTATGATTTGTGTATTATTCAAACAGAAAACTGGCATTACTTATTTATGAAAAATATTGAAACTGATATTCTGCTTGTAGGTGGTGGCATCATGAGTGCAACGCTTAGTGTCCTGCTGAAACAATTGGACCCTGCCCTGCAAATCATCATGATAGAACGCTTGGATGATGTAGCGTTAGAAAGCAGCGATGCGCTGAACAACGCTGGCACAGGGCATGCTGGCTATTGTGAGCTGAATTACACGCCCATAGCGGCCGATGGCGACATCTCTATCAGGCGCGCTCTGGAAATCAACGCAGCGTTTGAAACCAGCCTGCAGTTCTGGGCGCATCTGGTGGAAACTGGAGCGCTACCGTCAGCAGAAAATTTTATTAACCGAGTGCCGCACTTAAGTCTGGTTTTTGGTGACAAGAATATTGATTTTCTCAAACGCCGCCATCAACTGCTTAGCCAGCATCATCTGTTTGCTGATATGCAATACAGCGAAGATGTTGCAATGCTCAAGGCATGGATGCCTCTTATCATGGCAGAGCGGAAGGCTGGAGAACATTTGGCGGCAACATATGTAGAGCATGGCACTGATGTCAATTTTGGATCGCTGACACGCCATCTGGTGAAGCATTTAAAACAACAGACCGGATTCAGCGTGCAAACGAACACGCAGGCTACCAAGCTCAAGAAAATAGGCGGCAAGTGGCATGTGGCCGTGTATGATCGGCTATCAAGGCACAGCCACACCATCAACGCCAAATTCGTATTTCTGGGTGCAGGCGGTGGAGCTCTACCGCTGTTGCAAAAGTCTGGCATACCGCAAAGCAAAGGTTACGGCGGCTTCCCTGTAAGCGGTCAATGGCTGATCTGCAATAACCCTGCAGTCGTTAAACAGCATCGTGCCAAGGTTTATGGCAAGGCTGCAGTGGGCGCACCGCCTATGTCCGTGCCGCATCTGGATACACGCATCATCGACGGCAAGCCTTCGCTGCTGTTTGGCCCATTTGCAGGATTTACGACAAAGTTCCTGAAAAAAGGCTCCAGCCTGGATCTGGCAAAATCGCTGAAGGCAGACAATATCAAGGCCATGCTAGGAGTTGGCAAAAACAATATCGATTTGACCAAATACCTCATCAAGGAAGCACGCCAGACTCATACGCAACGTATGGAAACCTTGCGTGAATTCTTGCCGCAAGCGCAATCCGACGAATGGACGCTGGCAGAAGCTGGTCAGCGCGTCCAGATCATTAAGCATTGCGAGCAGAACTGGGGAAAACTGGAGTTCGGTACGGAGATCGTCGCTGCGGATGATGGCAGTTTGGCGGCATTGCTGGGTGCGTCACCGGGCGCATCAGTGAGTGTACAGGCCATGCTGAACGTGCTGGAGAAATGCTTTCCAGAGCAACTTGAAGCGGGTTGGGCAAGCCGACTTAAAAAGATGATTCCCGCCTATGGGGAATCACTGATCGATGATGCCAGCCTGCTGCGCGACATTCGCCAGCGTACGCTGAAAACCTTAAACATCTGAAGATCTTTCCGAAGCATGACTGAAGCCCCTATGCAGGCTGGCTTGCAAAGGTATGTTTTTCTCTTGAGAGAATATGGTGGGGGAAAAACTACTTCTTCAACTGACGCTGCCTGCGTACCTCATACAGAAAGATGCCGCTTGCAACGCTGACGTTCAAGCTTTCCACACTGCCGAACATGGGAATCGTCACTAATGCATCGCAAGTCTCTGCAGTCAGCCGTCGAATGCCCTCGCCTTCGCTACCCAAGACTAAGGCGATCGGCCCATCCAACTTGGTGTTATGTAGCGTGCTTGATGCATCCATCGTGGTGCCGACGACGAATACGCCGGCATCCTTCAACTCGCGCAAAGTACGCGCCAAATTAGTAACCGCGATGAAAGGCACCGTCTCCGCTGCGCCGCACGCCACCTTGCGCACCGTAGCGTTTAAGCCTACGGCACGATCCTTGGGTGCGATAACAGCATGCACTCCCATCGCATCGGCTACGCGCAGACATGCCCCCAGATTATGCGGATCTTCCACCCCATCCAGCACCAGAAAGAATGGTGGTTCGTTCAAATCTGCCTCAAGAATATCGTGGATATCCTTATAGGGCATCGCCGTGTCCACGACGCGTGCGATCACTCCTTGATGACGCCCGCTCTTTCCTGCCATGCCATCCAGACGTCCGCGTTCCACTTGCATGACGCGGATATTGGCTTGCTCAGCCATATTCAGCAGATCTTTCATGCGAGGATCTACACGATCCTTGTCGATAAGAATCTCCTGAATGCTGCCAGCATGCTGGCGCATGCGACTTAATACTGCATGAAAGCCAAATAGAATACGTGTATCAGTCATTTAACCCCGCCATACTACAATTCCTTTTTCTTTAATTTGCCTACCAGGATGAAATCGATTCTACTGGTTTCCAGATCTACACGCGCAACTTTGACTGTTAACCGATCGCCCAGGCGGTAACGCACTGACGTGCGTTCACCTATCATCTCGTGACGCGCCTTGTCATATTGAAAATAATCGTTTCCAAGTTCGGTAACGTGGATCAGCCCTTCGACATACACACCATCCAGTGCCACGAACAAACCAAAGCTGGTCACGCCGGATACCGTGCCCTCAAACACTTCGCCGACTTTGTCCTGCATGTAGAAACATTTGAGCCAGTTAGTAACGTCGCGCGTAGCTTCATCTGCCCGGCGCTCGGTCATGCTGCAATGCACGCCAAGCTGCTGCCAATTCTTGGCTTCATACTTCTCGCCTTTAAGCACAGCCTTGATGGCGCGATGTACCAACAGGTCAGGATAACGCCTTATCGGTGAGGTAAAGTGGGTGTATGCCTCATAGGCCAAGCCAAAGTGACCTAAGTTATCCGGACTGTAGACAGCCTGCTGCATAGAGCGCAATAGTACAGTCTGCAGCAATTGCTCGTCAGGACGGCCTTTGATACGCTGCATAACTTTACCATAATCCTTGGCGTGAGGTTTTTCGCCGCCACCGATGCCAAAGCCAACCTCACCCAGGAACGTCCGCAATGCTTCCAGCTTTTCCGGTGTCGGTCCTTCGTGGATACGATACAGTGCAGCATGTTCCCGCTCTAACAAGAAATCTGCTGCACACACGTTAGCTGCAAGCATACATTCCTCGATCAGTCGGTGAGCATCATTGCGTACGCTGGGAACAATACGTTCGATTTTGCCTTGCTCGTTAAAGATCATCATCGTTTCCGAGGATTCGAACTCAATGGCACCACGCTTCTCCCTCTGTATCAGCATCACCCTGAATAAAGCATCCAGATGCTGGATGTGCGGTATCAGCCATACATATTCCCGCGCGGTCTCTCCTTCAGGATTTTCAATTATGTCTGCAACCTTGGTATAAGTCATCCTCGCTTTGGACCGCATCACCGAAGGATAGAACTTATATTGCTTGATGACGCCCATGCCATCGATTTGCATGTCACAAACCATGCATAGACGCTCCACATCAGGGTTTAATGAGCACAAGCCATTGGAGAGCGCCTCTGGCAGCATGGGGATGACACGCCTTGGGAAATAAACTGAATTGCCACGCTCAAATGCTTCCTTGTCCAAGGCATCTTCCGGCCTCACATAAAAACTGACATCCGCGATTGCTACAACCAGCCGCCACCCCTTGCCTTGCGGTTCAGCATAAACAGCATCATCAAAATCTTTGGCAGTCTCACCATCGATTGTTATCAAAGGCAGATCCCGTAAGTCTATCCGCCCTTTGTAGTCTGTAGGCTGCACAGTTTTAGGATAACTTTCTGCCAGGGCAATCGTTTCTGGTTTGAATTTATGTGGCAACTTATGCTTGCGCAGAGCAATCTCGATCTCCATGCCGCTGTCAGCGTAGTTGCCCAGAATCTGGACGATACGGCCCATCGGGTAAGCATGACTGGATGGTTGTTCTGTAAGCTCCACTTCGACGACTTGTCCAACCTTGGCTCCCATGTCCATGTGGTAAGGCACCAAGATATCTTGGCTGATACGCTTGTCTTCTGCGGCAACGATTGTCACTCCCTGACCTCGCACGACACGGCCAACAAGCGTTTTATTGGCACGCTCCAACACTTCGATTACCTTGCCTTCCGGGCGACCTTTCCTATCCACATCAGTAATGCGTACCATAGCGCGATCGCCATGCATCACCTGCTGCATCTCACGCGCAGAAAGGAAAATATCTTCAGGATGCTTTTGTCTATCATCAGGGATAAGGAAACCAAAACCGTCCGGATGGCCCTGAATCACGCCTGCGAGAACATGAATTTTTTCAGTCAGGCATAGTGCGCCTTTGCGGTTTTGCATGATCTGGCCATCGCGTTCCATGGCACCAAGGCGTTTGGCGAAACTCTCTCGCTCATTCTTATGAATGGCCAGCAATTGTTCTAGATTCTCTACACTAAGCGGCACTCCCTGCTCTGAAAGCACTTGCAAAATCAGTTCGCGACTGGGCAAGGGTTTGTCATATTTTGCTGATTCGCGCTTCGCGTGCGGATCAGAATTTCGCAAGTTTTGCTGCTTTGCGAGGTTTTTTTTGCCAGAATGCGGTTTTTTAATTGACAAGTTGTGTGCTTTCTATAAAATGCGCCGCTTAACCTGATGCCCAGATGGCGGAATTGGTAGACGCGCTAGTTTCAGGTACTAGTATCGAAAGATGTGGAGGTTCGAGTCCTCTTCTGGGCACCAAAACTATATCCCCGAACATAAATTCTTCTAATTATCCTTAAGAATAACCGTTAGGGTTCTGCTTTTGCCAACGCCATGCGTCACGGCAAATATCCTCCAGACTTCGTTTTACTTCCCAATTTAGCAGTTTTTTGGCCAATTGAGCATCCGCGAAATAAATCGCAATATCTCCAGCACGGCGCGGTGCAATTCGATATGGAATAGTGATGTTATTCGCACGTTCAAAAGTCTTGATTAACTCTAACACGCTATATCCACGTCCGGCACCAAGATTGACTGTAAGTAAGCCCGGATACCTCACAAAAGCTTGCAAAGCTGCCACGTGACCCAGAGCCAAATCCATTACGTGGATATAGTCGCGAACTCCTGTGCCATCCGGCGTAAGGTAATCATCGCCAAACACGTTAAGTTCTTTCAGCTTACCTATCGCTACTTGTGAAATATATGGCATCAGATTATTTGGAACCCCGTTGGGGTCTTCACCGATTTGTCCACTCTCATGCGCACCTACAGGGTTGAAGTATCGCAACAGTGCGATATTCCACTCTGGGTCTGCAACTTGCAGATCTTCCAATATCTGCTCTACCATTCGCTTGGTTCGGCCATAGGGGTTATATGGCGTCAAAGGGGATGACTCCGGAATTGGTTTGTCATCAGAAAACCCATATACGGTAGCTGAAGAACTAAATACAAGCGTCTTGACCGAAAACTCAGCCATCACTTCCACTAAATTCAAAGTGCCCATCACGTTGTTATCGTAATATCTGAGAGGGTCTGCAACAGACTCCCCTACTGCCTTTAAACCAGCAAAATGAATTACCGCACTGATTCGATATTGATCAAACAGGGAACGAAGAAAATCTTTATCGCGCACATCGCCTTTTAAAAAGCTGACTTTCTTACCTGTAACCGTCTCTATCCGGCTTATTGCTGTCAACTTGCTATTGCAAAGATTATCCAACACTACCACATCATACCCTGCATCCAGCAAGGTGACACAAGTGTGCGAACCAATGTACCCGCTACCTCCTGTGACTAATATCTTTTGCATCTTTTTAGTTTGGAATGAATCTCGAAAATTGCGGATAGGTTAAACGAATCACCTCTCTGAGCGTGGCATCAGCTTCAGCTTCAGATCGATATATTTGTGTGGTGAACCTTACGATAGCACCATCCGTACGATTACGTTTAACAGCGTCGTAGAGCAAAGCGAACTTCATGGGAAACTCATTGGATAGATCTCTACCACGCTGATGGAACCAGTAATACATTAACTGTTTAGTTTCACCTTTGCTGATAAGCAAACGAGTTACCTTGAATGTGTGTTCACTATCGACTGTTATTGTCTCAAGCCGGGTATCAGTAATCTCCCAGCCCCCACCTGGAACGCAAGCTTTAGGCGAATGCGGCACAAAACCTGTGCGCTGTGAATCTGTGTAGCCCATATATACGTCAACATTAGTATTAGCTTTATGATAGGTCATCAGCAAATAATCCTTGAGCTGCAAAATATCATCCTCATTATTCTGAAAGCCATATGGACGCCCTTGCCATCCGCCTAGCTGGGTGGGAAATGCAGCAAAGGTTTCCCGTTGCGGAATGATTTCCTGACGACGTTGAATGGATAAGGTCGAAATAGCGGCCAGCAATACAACCGTGATTGCAATCACCACAGGAGCACGCTTGATTCCGGATATCGGGGAGTCATCTTCATACTTATGGCGAGTTTCAAGATAGTCAAAAGAGTCTGTAAATCTTGGGTGAATTCCAAGTAGTTTATTCAACAGTTTTGCCTCTAGCAAAACCAACCCAATACACAACATGAAGATTACCCAGCCTTCAAAATAATGCATGAAGCCCTCGGCAGCCTCATTGCCGTAATAATTGACCAATATCGCGACGATTGCGATCCTCGCACTATTCATTAATATGCTGATTGGCACGCTAGAAAAGAACAGAAGCGATCTCGCCCAAAAAGGGCCTTTGTACATATACGCCATCATTAGGCTGATTGTCATCAGAGGGTACATGTAATTCAAGCCGCTACAGGCCTCCACTACCTGTAGCTTATAGATTCCCAGATCAATCACATTTCCTTCCTGATAAACAGACATACCTAACGCACGTACAATTGACACTCCCAAATCTGAGGATATCAGCTGCATTCTGCCCGAAAGCATGACGTCTAGCATGTATGGCAAAGGAATGACCAAAAAAAGATGCAAGAATGGAATAAGTATTTTTTTAATTTGATACCCTATCATCGTCCATGCAGCCCCTAAGCAAAGCAACAAGAGGGAGTATTGCACGATGGTCCAAATTGCTGTCAATTCACCAATCATCAGGGTAACCCCTGAAAAAAGAACAATGATTATCCCTACCCAAGCCCCTTCGTTGTGATTCTTGATTTCAAACCGTTTGATCCAGATTAGATATAACGCCATAAAGAAAACAAGAGGCGCATGAGAATACCGCTCCTCTGTCGTTACACGAACATATAGCTCATAGACAGCTTCTCTGAATGCCAATGCGAGAAACAAACCAATAACTGCAAAAAGAATGGTTTTGGGGTGGTTTTTTATAAAGGGCATGATATTTTTCATGATTTACCTTTGTTACTCTGAACAATTGCTTGTTGGTATATGTTCAGTATTTTCTGTATTTTCGCATCCCACATGAAATGAGTTTTGATTCTGTGTATTGCTGCGGAGCCGATTTGAAACCTGAGTTCAGGATTGGATGCCAAATTATCGATGTGATCTGCGAACTGCGAGACCATATAATCCCTTGAATCTGGCCGCACCAGGAAACCAGTTTCTTCTGTTAAGTAATCAGCAGGCCCACCCCAGTCTGTTGCTATGACCGGCAATCCTCTGGCCATTGCTTCCAGCACGACAGCACCTCCGCACTCTCTGACACTGGGCAATACAAAAATATCTGCTTGATCGTAAAACTGGTTTACCTGTGCATGTGGCACTGCACCCGTGAATGTCACATTTTTCTTCGCAAAAGATTCACAAAGTCGCTCTAGGTCCATACGCATGGGCCCATCTCCGACGATAGTTAAGCTAACTTTACTTTTACACCGTTGCACTGCCTCAATAGCGATTTCAATCATCTTCCAGTCAACTAATCGCCCGACATAAAGAATACTTGCTTCAGGTTTTTCTTCAGCTGGTCTTGGTGCATCAGCAACTGAAAACACACCGTTTTCGACAAGTTCCAGTACTCTTCCAAGATGAAATTTTGGCAATGCCATTTTAGTTCTATGGTTAGCAACTAAAAGAATGTTGGCAAAAAATTTCCCGGGTATGATTAAGTTGTAAAGTGAAGCGAATAAGCGCATTCCCCTATATAAAAATCGCTCGGACTTTCCACTCATGTAACGAAAAGCGACTGGAAAATCCATACCACCATTCATTGGCCCGATAACGACAGGCGCGCCTAATAAAAACATTGCAGATGGCTGCACAGCCGATACAGGTGCTGGTTCATGTACCACATCAATTAACTTTTCTTTAATTATCTCTCTTGCTAATTTCCATTGATAAAATTGAGTAATCAAATGCATCAAAAAACCGGCAGTGATAATGCCGATCCGTTCTGGCAAATATCGTGAGAGATGATGTAAGAACTTATGTCCTCTAGTATCAGGCACATAATAGATATTGTCTTGGTTGATATCCACTATCTGACTTATAGCAGATTTAACTCTTGCATGTGTTATCAGGTATACCTGATTGTGACTGCTAGACAGCAGCCTAAAATAATTCAAAGGTAACATTGCCTCACCTCCAAATTGATTTGAGGCGTGCTCGCATACAATTAATATTTTTAGGTGCGGTTGAGACAAGAATTTATGCCCCTAGTACACCAAACTCAGCCCGGTCGTTGATGACTTCCCGAATTAGAGCAACATCGATCTTTTCCATACCTGTGGAGAACCCATAAACTAGAGCTGTGTCGCATAATATATTGATACTACGAGGTATACCGCGCGTAGCCTCGGCAATCAAACGGCAAGCTGCAGGGGTAAATAACGGTGCATCTCGCCCTGCGACATGAAGACGATGCTGGATGTATTTTTCAACTTCGAATGATTGCAACGGTGGAATGAAGAAATCAACAGAAACGCGCTGAAAAAACTGTTGCAAATCAGGACGCCTTAATAAATCACGAAGCTGTGGTTGTCCAACAAGGATAATTTGTAACAATTGATCTTTATCTGCATTGATATTGGAAAGCATCCTTAAGGATTCCAGCGCTGCAGGACTGAGATTTTGCGCTTCGTCCACGATCAATACGACTCGTTTACCTTGCGCATAGCTCTTTATGAGGAACTGTTGGAAAGCATCAAACAAAGCCAAATTCGACTTGCCTTCATATGGCTGATTGAATGCCATGAGAATCCAGGCAAGCAAATCGTCAATATGCTGATGTGTGTTGTAGACAATCCCGACTGTCAGATCTTCGCCTAGATTATTCAACATGTGTCGAACAAGGGTGGTCTTGCCACAGCCAATTTCACCGCATATCACTGAAAATCCAGCACGATTCTGTATGCCATATTCCAGCATGGCGTAAGCCATACTGTGGCGCAACCCAAAATACAAGAAATCCGGATCAGGTTGAATTGAAAATGGCTTTTCCTTCAGTCCGTAAAATGCTTCGTACATAATTTAAAACACGCCTAAGGCCGGCCCTTATAGAGTTTTGAGCAGTTCGCTGCTCTCTTGTTGATGTTTGAAGGTACGTCCATTAGCCGCTTTAATTGCTTTTTGTAGCGCTTGTTTAGCCAAGATTTTGTCATTTTTTGCAATGTAAACTTTGGCCAGATGATATTGATAAACTGGCATATCAGGCAAAAGTTTTACGACTTCTTTCAATGCATCTTCGGCTTCCGATAGCTTACCCACCTTGTAGCACGCCCAGCCGTATGTATCTAAAAACTGAGGTATTTTTGAATCTTTGAGGGCTTCAGATAACTCATAAGCGCGTTTGTAACTCGCTTGGTCATTCCTAGTGTCTGATAGCAGGCTGACCAGATTGTTTATGGCAACTTGCGAGTCAGGACGTATCTTGATGACATTTTCATATTCACTAATAGCATCTTCATTTTTACCTTGGCTTTCATATAAGGCTGCTTGGGTCAATTTCAGCCCAAAGTCTTTAGGTGCTACCGCCAAGCCTTGCTGCAAAGTTTTTTCAGCCCCCTGTAGGTCTTTATTTTGTTGCTGAACCATCGCTAGCTGCTGATACCCAATCGCATTATCTGGATGATGTTGAATTAAGTCTGTAAAAACCTGTATGGCCTTTGACGACTCACCTGTAGATGCGTACAACTGGCCTTTGAGCAACCAAGCATCTATTTGGTTAGGGTTTTTCTTGAGAATAGCATCAATAAAATTTAACGCATCCTGCTTCTTGCCTGCGAGCATGTAAGACCTTACCAGAGCGACCACTGCTTGCCCATCATTTGGCGCAGCTTCATATGCACGTTTAAAGGCGTTAATGGACCCTTGCAAATCATTTTTACTTAGTGAAATCGCACCTTCAATTTCATCTGCGACCCGAGCACCTTTGTTTAACTGCTTCGCTTTATCTGCCAAAGCTTGCGCTCCAACTTGATCGCCACGCTGCAACTTGAATTGTGCTAATGTCCGCAACAATTGAGTATCGTTGACATTGGCGTTAACTGCCTCTTCCAACACTTTCTCAGCGCGTTCTGGTTGTTTGCGACGTAATAAGAATTCGCTATAGGCTAGCGTATAGCGCGCAGCAAATTTACTTGCTTGGAATGCCTTTAAATAATGTTCCTCTGCCAACTCAGGGGAACCTGCGCGCTCATGGGCGTTAGCTAGCATGAAAGCTGCTGCATGATTTTCAGGCGCATCTCGCAAAACAGTTCGCAGATCTATAATTGCTGCGTCATAATTTTTAGCATCAAGCTCTTGGCCCGCGCGAAGTAAAAGTGCCTGTGCGTTAGTTTTGTCATACTCGAGCGCATCATTAATAAGCTTGTTAGCTTCGTCCTTTTTTCCAAGTACCAACAATTTATAAGCCAGCATAGTCTTCGCTTTGTTGCCATGTGCTGAATTACCAGCTTGATTAATAATACGCTGCAAGAGCTTGTCCTCAGCGGAAGAATTCTTTTGAGCTCGATAAAAATCTACCAATGCAAAAGCCAAATCGTAATTCTCCGGCTGCTCTTTAACAAAGGCTTCTAAACTTTCTTGACCTTTCTCTACTCCCTGTGTTTTAACAACGAATCGGACAAGTGCGAGCTTGGCTTCCAAGCTCTTTGAGGATATCTTTATGATTTCTCGCAATTGAACTTCAGCCTCAGCCATCTTGCCGTGCCTTGATAGAAACTCTGCGTAGCTACGTCTAACAGGAACTGGATCCGGAGCTATCTGCAACATTCTTTGGAAACCCTTATCCGCTTCTTCCAAGCGCCCCATTTCTTCAAGAGAACCGATACGGAACAAGTGTACAGCTAAGTTCTTTTCATTGCTTGAAAGCGCCTTGTCCAGAAACACTAGCGTTCCTGCTGGATCTTTCGCAGCCATGCGTTCACTAGCCAAGACTATCATAGCATCCTGATTCTTTGGGTCCAATGCTAGTGCTTTATTAGCAAAATCAATCGCACCTTTTGGATTGTTAAGTTTAAGTTGTATCGCTGCATGCAGGTTAAATACTGAAGGATTGTTCGGATTAAGTGCTAAGGCTTTATTTGCGCGCTCAGTAGCAACGTCCAATCGATTTCCAGCAAGCAAAATTTGTGCACTTTTTATTAACGCATCAACATGTTGCGGATCTTGATCAATTACTGAATTTAGCAATGCAAAAGTTTTCTTCCAGTCTTGTTTGCGCTCTGCAGCTAAAGCAAGGCCATACAGTGCAGAAGTCATGTTTTTTTTGATTTGCAAAGCATTCTGGAACTCCAGTTTAGCTTTATCCGGATCTGTCTCAAGCAGAGACATACCTTTTTCATAGTACTTTTGTGCTTTTTCCTCTGGCGTTGAGCAAGCTAATAACAGACCAGCTAAGAACGATACAAAAACAAGTTTCAGCAATCTGGATTTCATGTGCCACCTTTTAAATTTAGCGCTTCAATTATTGATTCGAGTATAAGTTATTAGTTTAACAGCAAAACATTGCTGTTAAACCATATTTGGCCCTATCGGGCTAGTGAATGCCTTTGAAGGGTGCTGCTAAAGGCTCCCCGACGAAGAGTCCTTGGGCAGGCCAATAAACACTTTTCCAATATGCTTCTATCAAAGTGTTTCCTGCCAGGTAATATTTCACCAGCAATTCCGGATTGGGGAATTTTTGCCAGTGATTACATGGCTCACTTACAGTTCCATAGCTACCAGTTGCCCCAGCTTCTATCCATGCAATCACAGACATTTGTCCTTTACTATTACTGTCTAGCCTTCCACCAGACGAAGTAAGGTGGTCAGCAATTGCCCCAGGCATGAAATTTAAAGTCTCCAAATGAGGGACTCTTATTAGACCAGTAAAATAGAACATCACGTCATTTTTATGCTGAATATCATTTTGTTTGATGTTCCTGAAAACGATTTTTCTAGATTCTACTTTAAAAAAGTCTTTTGGAAAAAAAGGCTCTCTTGGTTTGCTTCTAGCTTCATCGCTAGTGCGTAGAAAATAGCCTGTTGAAGGGTTCAAATTAAAGCCTGTTAACACGCCTCTATCTATTAAATCTTTTGCAGTTTTTATCGAGTCTGATGGAATTAATATCGAAAGACGAATCTTATGATCTTCCCATGGATCGAAAGACAGACTGTTAAAATACGGGTTTTTTTTGCCAATGTCACAACTACGTTTACATTGTTCCGCATCATAGCCAAGGGTCATCGCCGCAGTGATTGAGTTGCACCCAACAGCGTATGGCCTTGTCCATATCAGTGCAAGCACTTTGATATCTGTACCCAACTTGCCTTCTATTTCTTGCTTGAGCGTGTTGAACTCCTTTTCAGTCAAACTGGATTGATTTTTAGGCATATCAATCCTGACGAGATTTTGCTCTGGGATACCCCTCGCCTGCAGATAATATTGCCCAATTTCAACACTATTCGCATCCTGAGAATTCACTATTACCGCAACATTCTTAGGATCAAGGCGGCTATCTAGGGAAGCTGCCGCCAAAGAGCTGAATGAAAGACTTATCAGTACGATTTTTGCAATTCTGACAGCGATCGTCTGCAAGATATGCATGCTAATACCTACCATCGTTTTTCCAGGCCTTGACAACTAGCCTTGGAAATACAAACGCATCTTTCAAATAACGCTTTGCTAACCGCCTAGGCTCAGTCATCACGCGATGCGCCCATTCCAAGCCAACATTCCTCATCCATTCTGGCGCACGCGCTTTCTCACCAGCAAGGAAATCGATTGTAGCGCCTACACACAGTGCAACATTGACACCAAGAGATTTTGCGTATGTATGTACCCACAACTCCTGCTTAGGAGCTCCCAAGCCAAGTAAAAGCAATTGCGCTCCAGACTTGTTCACCATTTCACAAATGAGTTTAGATGCTTCTGGATCCTTATCAAACCCGTAAGGAGGGCTGTATGTGCCAACTACACTAACACATGGCCACTGACGTTCAATATTTACCTTCGCACGATCTGCCACCCCGGGCATTGCCCCGAGTAAAAATACTTTCAAAGCAAGCTTTTTGTTTTGAAAGTCATCAAATATCGCGGGCGTCAGGTCACTTCCTGCAACTGTTCCAGGAAGCTCTTTTCCAATCAACTTAGCGGCCCATACAACAGGTTTGCCATCAACCACAACTAACGAAGCTGATTGATACGCTGCTTGCAATTCATGGTTCGATTCCAATTGGACAATATGATCCACATTAGGGGTTACCACATAACGACATGATGATATATTGTCTGTTAGCCATGCTGAAACGCACGCAACGGCCTCAGTCATGGATAAAGCATCGACTTGAATGTTGAACAAACTTATCTTTTTATTTAAATGCATCAAATTAATCCCGCTTAGATCTCACCCAATCCAGTTGACGTCTTACCAAGAACTTAATATATATAGGGATTTTTTTTATCATATACACTGGCACACAACAAAGCTGCTGAAGGCTAACGACATCTCTTCCATACTTCAGCCAAGCCAGGCCAACAGAAATAAGAATTGTAGCAAGCAATATCATAGGCCCAATCACAAGCCAGGCAACTGGCTGGAATAGATAAATGACCAAACTCACCATCGACAAAATCAAAGCTGTGCTTACGAATAAAGTCAGAGGCGGCAGCACTAGATCGAGCCCCATCGCCAAAGTATTAAGGTTCTTGAATTTAATTGCGTGAATAAATAGTTTCGGCAAATCTTGAATGATTACACTCAAATGGCCATGCTCCCATCGGGTGCGCTGAGTGTCACTCGCTGAATTTTCACTTGGGAACTGGCTTGTCACCAACGCATCCGGTAAAAAAAGAGGGGGCTTCCCCTGAAGCGCCAGATCTAATCCAAGTTTCATATCCTCTACGATATGCCCACTTGCCAGCTTGGCCTGACAGATATCCTGCCACAAGAATGCCATGCCAGTTCCCATTAACTGGCATGGCAGTCCCAAGAATTTCATACCCAAAGGTCTAACTTGATTCCTGACTATCCATGCAAATTCACTAATACGGGATTTGACATTTGCTTGCATAGAATTTTTCATTAAATACAAAGCCTGTACAGGCCTCTGGCGACGCAAGCATTCAGATGATAACAATCTAATTGCATCAGGTGCCAAGATACAGTCAGCGTCGACTATCAATACAACCTGAGGGGGGTTGCTTTCTAGGTATCTAATTCCATAGTCCAAGGCATACCCCTTACCACGCTTCGATGTGTCATGTCGCTCAATAGCCTCGGCACCAAGATTCCGTGAAATTGCTGCCGTATCATCAACACAGTTATCCGCAACTACAATTAGGCGGTCTTGCTCGCGAAGCTGAGGCAATATGCTTTGCAGGGTCTCTGCGATACCATTGGCTTCATTATGCGCTGGAACAATAATAGCTACTGTAGGACAAGCATTCTTGATATCGAATCGAGGTTGCGATTTATACAAAAGAGATGCCAAGACCTGTGTTAGCAAAACAAATGCAAGCATTAAATGAACAATGATGAAGATTAGTATCAGAGCGCAAATGAAAGGCATCATGATTGGAAGTACTCCGCTAACAAATGAGCTTCTCTGTCAATATGATGACTCTCAAGAACTCGCCAATACCCACGATCTCCCATCTCTTGAAGCGAATCTCTTGGCGTTCCTATGGCTTTTTCTAAGGTATTCACCAATGCCTTGACGTCACCTGCAGGACATAACCAACCCGTATCCCCTTCCATTACCAGTTCAGGGATCCCCGCGACATAAGTTGAAATAACCGGACGTTTTAAAGCCATGGCCTCCATGATGACTACCGGTAGACCCTCGGCAAAACTAGGCAGAACCATGATTTGAGCCATTTCTAATTGCCGCTTAACCTCATCACTACTAATCCACCCAGTAATATCAACATTTGATTCAAGGCCATATTCTGAAATCAACATCTCTATTTCTACGCGCATCTCCCCATCTCCAGCCAGTATCAATTTAAAATTAACACCGCGTTCAACCAGCTGCTTCGCCGCTTCGATTAGTAGCATCTGCCCTTTTTGCTCACATAAGCGACCTATACAGAGTAACCTTGATTCACTGGGGATAGGCTTTGACTCGTGTTCAAAGAAACTTTGTTCCAAGCCACAATGTACCACTTTGATTTTCGGCCAGTCTTTAAAACTTGCCCAACGATACAACTGACTTTTGCCGAACTGACTGATCGCCACGACAAACTTAGCTTTTTCAATTTTTGTTTTTAGTTTAAGTGCTTGTGGTTTATCAAATTCTTCTGGACCATGCACAGTAAAACTGTAAGGCACACCATTTAAGATGCTTGCCAACATTGCCACTTCCGCGGAATTGGTTCCGAAGTGTGCATGTATATGTTTTACTTGCTTATCTTTCAGCCAATGCGAAACCTGACAAGCCTCAGCAAGATATATGAGATGGTACGGAAAAGGTCTATCAGAACGCCACGAGAGCCGCATTGCCCAAATAAACGCCTCCAGGAAAGGCTGAGGGGACTTAAGGGAAACAATCAGGCTGCGCAATAACCCAGTCAATCCGTTTTTCAGAACGTAGTGAGTTTTGCTCTTTTCAAGAATATCTTCTTTGTCTACAACATTTTCAGCCCAGCCGCGCAGCGCAATACGCGTCACAGTAAATCCCTGTTTTTCCAGCGCCAATATTTCACGACGGATGAAACTATGGCTGACCTTAGGGTATTGATTTATAAAATAAGCGATGTGCATGCTGTCTATATGACTTTTGCCGGAACACCAACAGCTGTCCTTGAGGAAGGAACATCAACCAACACTACAGCGTTTGCCCCGATTTTAGCATTGTTGCCAATATTGATGGCGCCTAACAATTTTGCACCGGCGCCGATATCAACATGATTACCTATTACTGGCGCATCATGTGTACCTGCCGTCCCTATAGTTACCTGCTGGAATATAAGACAGTTTACGCCAATTTTCGCATCTGGGTGAATAACGATCCCATTGGGGTGAGGTAACAATAAACCACCGCCAATATTGGAGTTGAGTGGAATATCAGCGCCAGTTACTATGCTCCAAAAACAATGTCTTAAAACAGCAATTTTTTTTAGTATCGAAGAAGGTAAAGTATTCGATTTGTTGTGAAACTGGTAAGCGCGAATACTGCACAACAGAGAGCGTGATGGCTGCCAACTCCAGAATGCCTTTTGTTCACGAGACCAATCAGGCCTTTCATGCTGAACGCTGGTCAATTCGGTATTAGCTGGCGAAAAATCATTCATATGCTTTATTTTGTTCCTTGATGACCTAACCTAGTGGCATATGCCGATTTTGTTAGCAAGACAAGATGCTGCAAATGCTGACGAAGTACTTGCAAAGGACGAACTCTAGAGATTGCCTTAATGATTAGAATGATGTCAGCTATCATCTGCATGAATAAATGTTGTAAAACAACGATAATCCCATGATTTTTTCTAAAATATAAAAACTCGCTTTCAACTTGCAAAGCAACAAGCTGACGACTGACTTGAGAAATTATGCCGTCAGATTTGGCACTTTCTCCTCCAATGTGAATCACTTCGGCATCAGGGTAAAAAACCACATCCCATCCAGCGTTTTTTGTTGCCTTGCAATGGTCAACCTCTTCGTTATAAAGAAAATAACGTTCATCGAACAACCCGACCTGCTCTATCACTTCTCTACGAATCAGATAATAACATCCGGGCACCCAATCACATGCTCTTGCGGTGGCGTGATCCCAATCCATATCATCAACGTATTTTACATTAGGGAAAAAACGGCTCAGCCCTGCTCTTTGCAAAAACAAATTCATCACTGTAGGAAAATATCGGCATGATGGTTGCAGCTCCCCATCCCTGCCTACCAATCTAACTCCCAATACTCCAGCTCTAGGGTGCAAATTCATATATGCAACTGTTTTGTCAATCGTGTCTGTTTTTATGAAAGCGTCTGTATTTAACAGCAACACATAATCGCCATTTATCAGCGGAATCGCTTGATTGTTAGCTCGGCCAAATCCTACGTTATTAGTATTGACGAGCAATTTAACTTGCGGGAAAGCAAGACGTATTAAATCGACGGAATTATCTCTAGATGCATTATCAATAACTATGACTTCCAGTTCAAAATTGCCTTTAGATGCATACAAATGGTGTAATGCATCTATGCTCATTTGCGCTGTGTTGTAACTTACAAGAATTACCGAAATTAGCAAAATACTTCCCTGATTTATATAATGACATGTTTGTCACTATATTATGTTTCTATTAGATTATTTAGTTTGTGAGTATCTTATTTGTTGTACTAAATTTTATTTCATATAAAAAATTACACAAAGCCAGACTAACAATTACCAATTTAATGGGTTATGTTATTCTAGAGGCAATTATATCCGAACAATCAGCTTAAACTGCTGTATACCTAATACCTATTCGTCATGCATGAACACGTCCGCGCGCTGATAGCGATTTTATTCCTAGCATCAATAGGATTTTTCTTTGCAAAGAGAATCACTCAAGAGAATGTTGCTATAAACGAATTCAATCGTTGGAGAAATATGTGGATAGGTCTCACTATCGCAGGTTTCTTATCAGGTAATTTTTATGTTTATACTGTAATTGGATGCTTTGTAATATTTTTGCTATCCAAGAAAACACTGAACAAACCTGCTCTTTTCTTTGTTTTGCTGTTTGCTTTACCCCCTGTTGGAGAGGCGATTCCTGGTTTTGGAATCGTAAACTATCTATTCACGCTTACTCACCCGAGATTTATCGAATTGGTCGTTTTGCTGCCTGCGGCTGTAATAATAAGTCGCAAGAATGATTTTGGTTTTGGAAAAATTTGGACTGACAAATTCCTAATGATGTATTTATTGGTGTTTATTGGTCTTGAACTCAGAGATACAACACTGACAGATGCACTTAGAAAATCTTTCTATCTATTCTTGGATGTATTTTTACCATATTACGTCGCTAGCCGAGGAATCAAAGATATATCTCAAATGAAAGTTGCAATTTCCGCATTCGTCACTTCTGCAATTGTAATTGGAATCATCGCTATTTTTGAAAACCTCAAACACTGGCTACTCTATAATTCTCTTGGAGCTGCTTTAGGAAGTACCGAAAGCTCCACACTCTATCTGGGACGTGCTGGCGAATTACGAGCAATTGCTTCATTGTGGCATTCAATCGTTCTTGGCTATTTTATGACCGTTGCTCTCGGTCTATACTTTTTCTTGAGCAGTCAAATTTCTAATGCAAACATTAAGAAATTAGGATTCCTTCTAGTTATTTTAGGGCTAATAGCCCCATTATCACGGGGTCCATGGGTTGGAGCAGGAATTCTGTCAGTTTTGTTTTTGTTACAAGGCCCACAAGCAATCAAACGTATGAGCATCCTGATATTCAGCGGAATAATAACCCTAGCTGGCCTTAGCATGCTCCCAGGAGGTCAAAAGTATATTGATCTTATACCATTCGTAGGAACAGCAGAGAAAGGCAATGTAGATTACCGCGAAAAGTTGTTTCACAATTCACTAATCGTGATAGGTCGCAATCCATTTTTTGGTTCAAGCACTTACCTGCAAACGCCTGAGATGCAAGAGATGAAACAAGGGCAAGGAATCATTGATATAGTTAATTCTTATCTTCGTATTGCACTAGAAGTTGGCTATGTTGGTCTAGGGTTATTCATTGCAATATTCTTATCTGCTCTATTGCGTATCCGTAAAACTATGCTTTTATATAGAGATAAAAAGGATGCTCACCATATACTTGGTAGAAGTTTGATAGCCACAGTACTCTCTATAATGATTATGCTAGCAGCAGTTAGCACAATAGGCACTGTGTCAAACATATATTGGTCCATACTCGGCCTGGGGATCGCTTACACCAGATTCTCAAGAGCTTTGAACAAACAGCCAGCAATTGGCTAATACAATATTATTTTGATGTTTAATTGATTAAACTTTTCTGGATAAATGATCTGCCAAACGTGCAGCCATCATCACTACAGTAAATGTTGGGTTACAACCTCCGCCAGTCGGAAAGACACTGCTGCCAGCCATATATAGATTATCAACCCCATGAACCATCAGATTTCTGTCAACAACACCTTCTTTATCCGTTGTTGACATTCTAGTTGTACCCATTTGGTGACAATGATGTCCTATCTCCTTGATGACTTTGCTGTCCTCCAAAATAAATTCTTCAAGCTTAACCCTTGCAACACCTAACTTCGCCACTTCTTTGGCCGCCTCAATTCCAATAGTTCGTATTGTATTTTCGTCATATCGATTTATTTGCCAATTCGTGATCACCTTAGGAATACCGAAAACATCTTTTTCGACTTTATCAAGAGTAATACGACTATTCATATTTGGCGATTGCTCAATCAAGCTAGTGATCACGCCATCGCCCGGACAATCAAAATCCATGAGTTTGCGGCTTAAGTCAGTAATGTTTCCAGATTTGCAGACCAATTCTCTAAGCGCCTGCTTCAAGGCTCTTGTTCTGCCATAACTGATAGCCGGAAAGTCGGGGTCGAATGAGATAACCCCATTTCCGATTTTATGCTTTTTCATCAAATCGGCTGATGGGTTGAGATGCAGCTTTCCTTGTTTCCAATAATCGGGATTGTCGGATGCAAATCTTCCGTAACGGATGTTCATGTGTTCCATATAACATCTTCCAACCATGCCTCCGCCATTACCTATACCATATGGAATCTGAGAGTTGTTGGCCAATAGCATTCTTGCATTTTCAATACTTCCAAGCGCTAACACATATTGTTTAGCATGAAATCGAAAATCGATTTTCTTATTATTAGTAAAATTTAAACTCTTAACCACAGTTAAGTTATTGTTTAATTGAATTTTTGTTAAATTTGCATGTATATATAGAGATATTTTCTTAGATTTTTTTAGTTCTTCTAAATATTTGCCATTGAATCTTGTGGGCGGACTCATAGCACTTATAAATTTCTTGAAATTTTTACCTTGCCATGAAAAAGTACGAAATGATTCCTTCGGCAAATCTAGGATGTCTTTTGCCAAATCAAAATATTTAAAAATTTCTTTCCTGGGAATAATCCATCCTGACATGTCGTTAGGACGCATCTCAAAATCTATTTCATCGAAATATGAACACAACCCTGACCAGTGATTAGACGTTCCGCCTAAGTAACGCAATCTGCAGTTTTTAACTGCATCCCAATCATTGATGCCGATACTTTTTCCTTCATATAGTTTTTGAGATTCTTCAGTATATTCGAGTGCGCCTCCCTCAAACAGCGCAACTGTTTTCCCCTGCGCCGCTAACATCCTAGCAACGGTCATTCCTGCTGGGCCTGTTCCACAAACACATACATCATATTGATTTAATGACATTGTGTTGGGCAACAAGTCTAAGTCTATAAGCATAACTATATGACTTTTATTTAATATCTGACTTTAGCAATACCCAGCCATTGATTACGATGTATTCATCTTCAAATTCAATCAATGATGGAGATTTTTTTTGCAAGGATTTTATTGCAAGCAATAGAATGGATTGGAGCATTAAAAGCCGTAGAAAACCTCTTCTAGAAAAATTTACTCCTGGTTTCATAAAATTCAATATCTAATAGTAATATGTCTTTTCTTGCGTATCCGCTCGATTAAGTATTACACCCAGCAAGTTTTCCATAGGCAAATGATGTAAAGTTTCCTCAATTTCGGTCTCTGTAGACATGCCGTTTGCCACAACCATCAAAATACAATCGATTTGTGGCAATATGACCATCGCATCATCAGAATTTAGCATGGGTGGCAAGTCAAATATGACGACTCTTGATTTATAACGTTCTTTCAATTCTTTTATAAGATTTGCCACCATACTTGAAGACAGGGTCTCGGCCGAACGACTTACTGGTTTTTGCGTAGGTAAAATCACTAAACGGGGAATGCCAGGGTTAACCATCACTTCAGACAATTCTGCCTTACCATTTAAATAGTCATTTAATGATTTTTCAGTGTGAATTCCTAAATAATTAGCCACTCTTGGTCGGCGCAAATCAAAATCTACAAGAACGGCCGTTTTATGAGGTTGTTGAGCAATGCTAATGGCAAGATTTATAGAAGTTAGGGTTTTACCGGACCCGGGAGTTGGTGAAACTATTGCCAAGGTGCGCCAATTATTTTCCTCCATTTTCTGTAGCACTTGAGTCCGCAATGTATCAAATAAACCAGTAATAGCATTATTTTTAATGTGGGAAACAATACGATTCTTTTCCAAATGTCTCGCATCAAGCTTTACTACAGTAGTTTTTTGATAAGCGATATTCCCTAGCTCGCTCTCTGTATCTGTAAAGCCATTTTTAACAATCTGAACTTTTGAAGCAGTTTCCTGCCTTGTTTCTTGTGGCTTATGCTTCGCATACTGCTTGGCTTTGGCAAGCGCTTCTTTAATCTTCTCCATACATTAAGTTCCTCTAAGCAAAACGCGCCATGATTTTAGCTAACAGTAAATCTAATGGAATAAATAAAAAATGAACGATCAACAAAATAAGAATAAGCGCAATTACAAAAGCTACAAGGACATAGCGAGTAATGTTTTTCCTGCGCTTGAGTTCATTCTCCGTAGTGATGTAGGGGATAACAACTAATGGTCGCATCCTTATTATGGCCATCAGCGCTTCAGTACCCCTTACGGTTTTATCCATCATCTCCAATAAAGCCACCAATGCGACTGCTGCTGCTATTCCTGCAAAAAAACCAAGTGCAGCAATTTTTTCCCTGTTGGGTTTAATTGGTTTGTCAGGAAAAATCGGCGGCTCGAGCATTGAAAATCTCTCTGCCTTATTATCTTGTTCAAGGTTTTCTGCAATTTTGGCATTTATTTGTTTTGATTTAACTTCTTCGTATTTTGATTTTGCATTCTCATAGTCACGCATAAGGCCAAAAAGCTCTTTCTCGACTTGTGGGCTTTGTACAACTTGAGACTGTAATTGAGCCATTTTTGACTGAATTGAACGTTTTTGTTCTTGCATTGATACCAAACGAGCTTTTGCTGCTTCAATTTGAGCTTGGATTTTAGCTACCACCAAATCCTTGGCAACATCTATACTCTCTGTAGCTGGTTGCTTAACTGGTGATTGCGCTGCTTTTTCAAGGTTTTCAACTCTACGCTTAAGTGCCCTAACTGTTGGATGAGTTTCTTTATATAAAACAAGAGCTCGATCCAATTCTGCCTTTGCCTTATCCAACTCAGAAATAGCCTGTGAAATCTTTGTCTCTGGATTAGATTTATCATTTGCTTTGGCAGCGGTCAGCTCAACATCCAAATAGCGAAGCTCTTCCTGAGTGCTTTTATATTCACGATCAACCTCTTGCAATTCGGCTTCTGCTCGTTGGAGCATCCCCATATACATTTCCATATGTTCCGGAAGTGAGTTGGAGTGTGCCTGCTTATAGGTAGCTACTCTATTTTCTACATTTTCAAGCTCTAGCTTCAAGCGTTCGACTTCCTGAGTCAAAAACTCTGTAGTTTCAGTTGCACGCTCTGTTCTAGCCTTTACATTTTCATCCAGAAACAAAGTTACCAACTCGTTTGCCACCTTGTGAGCAGTTTCAGGTTTTTTATACTCAAATCCAACCTTAAAAGCGATAGTTGCTTTCGCAGCTTTAGCCCCCCCAACGTTGGCACTCAACAGATCCACAGAGATACTTTCCCTCATTTTGCCAATGAGCGTTGAAATTGTTTCCTTTTCGATCTCATCTGCATATAAATTATATTTCTGAATGATTCGGTATAAATTGTCGCGAGTCATTACTCGTTGCTTGATAACTTCGATTCTCTCATCCGCGTAACTAGTTACCGTAGCTTGAACTAGATCAGAAGGAATATGTTGCGACTCAACCAGGATAGTGCCTGTTGATTGATAGACAGGAGGCATTACTATTGCTGTAACAACCGCAGCTAACATAACCAATAAAAATATTACAAGCATGTAATGCCATCTGCGCTTGAAAATAGATATGTAATCATCAAGCGATAATTCGTATTCTGCTGCCATCTTTACCCGTTCTGCCTAAAATTCAGCCCATCTATAACTGAATGTTATATTGATAACATTAGCATCTGCGGACCTGTTCGCGCTTTTCAATTCTTTTCTTTCTACTCTAAATCTTAGGTCCCAATTATCGCTTAGTTCACGCGAATACCATCCAGTCAATCTCTGTGTTTCCGCATCATTAATGCTCTTGTTTTTAATCAGCGAATAATCAATTCCCAATTTACTTTTCTCAGTAAAGTCATAGCTATATTGAAATGTTACTCTATCAGACTCTTGGAATCCTCCCGCTCCAGTTGCATTCACTGAGCGAACATAATTGGCAACATAATGATGATAATTATTGTCATAATTCATAGATGCATTTGCGATCCAACCATTGCCAGCCAAACTAGTTTGGTTCATGCCAACCCCAAAACCAGATGTCAATTGTGGGGTGATTAATAGATTTGCACCAACCATCAAGTTCTTAGAAGTACTTCGTACGCCAAATCCACCTTGGGGTTTAAAATCATTCCAGCTAAATTGGATATATGGACTAACCCTCTCATTATACAAATACGTCAATCCAAGGTTGTAGCCCGTTGAACTGTAATTGCGCAAATCTGATTCAGTAAAAACTAGCCGCCTGTAATCAACTCCGGCAGATCCTGACAATCTTTCAGTGAATTGGTGAGAACCATTAATTCTTGCAGACCTTGTTTTTGAAGTGCCGTCCTTCTGCACCAACCCTGTACCAGTTTCATCAAACTCAGTGATACGTGTGGTAGTTTGAACGTAATTCACAGTTGCACCAAGGCTACTACGTTCGAATTCTCTTTGCCAACCAAGACCTAGCGAAGGATCCTCGCGATCGACACTAACTGTAGTATCAGAAGATTGCTGATAACGTAATCCAGCGTTCAGGTTCCACGTTGACAACTCGTTTTTAGCTACCACTTTATAATTAGGGTTTAAGGTATAGCGCCAAACAGACTGCGCGTCAGTCGACCTCATTATAGGATTGGAGTCATATTCGACTGAAGCAGGCAGCCTAGCTTCTTGGAGCAGGATTAACGCGCGGGCCGATGTTGGCACCAAACCCGTTGCTATTAACATCAAAAGAACCACTACCCTCATACATTGCTTCTTATAATTAAACAACAATAGCCTCTATTTACAGCAAAACGATATGAGCATTGTGGTTACGGCACTACTATAGTATCGCCAGATGAGAGCAAAACATTCGTCTCCAAATCCTGCCCTTTGATTAGCCGGTCATAATTCACTGAGATGGTATCTTGCTTATTGCCATTCCTGCGGATAATTTTAATGGAATCGCTATCAGCGAACTTATCTACACCACCTGCAAGGCTGATTGCCTGAAGCACCGTCAATGGGCCAGTAATCATGATTGCGCCAGGCTTAAGCACTTTGCCAGCGATATATGCACGATTGCCTTCGATGTTGGACACGACAACCGTTACCTGAGGGTCTGGTAAATATGTTTTGAGCTTTTCGGTAATCTGCTTTTCCACTTCTGGAGTAGATAAATTTGCTACCTCTACACGCCCAGCCAAGGGAAAAGAAATACTGCCATCCGGAAGCACTCTCACCTCTTTCTGAAGTGTATCTTCACCCCATACCGAAACTTGCAGCATATCACCCTCATGCAAACGATAAGGCTCAGCACCGAAAGTTGCAGATGCATAGGAAAGTATAGCCAAAACTGCTGACGTAATAAGTTTATTTTTCATAGTTTCCTCCAACCGATACAATAATATAAAAAAAAAGGCTTGTCGCCTTTTTTTTGAAAAAATTTACATTAAAGTAGTTTATAGTAAAAGTTAATTAACCTTTTATATTTTAATGACAAAATTAATAGGCAGACTTCCCTGTAAAAGCCGTCACTGTACGTGCAATAATAGAGAGGTCGAGCCAAATTGACCAATTGTTGATATATTCGATATCTGATTCGATTCTTTTCGTCATCTGATCTATCTCTTTCGTCTCGCCTCGATAACCCCTCACTTGCGCGAGACCAGTAATTCCAGGCTTGATATTGTGCCTTGCGTAATAATCACTAATACGTTGCGAATATACTTCATCATGTTGTATCGCATGCGGCCTAGGACCTACCAAAGACATATCGCCAGTAAGCACGTTGAACAGTTGAGGCAACTCATCCAGACTGGTTTTCCGAATAAATTTACCCACCTTGGTCACTCGAGGATCATCGCGCTGCGCTTGCTTAAGCTCCTCCGACTCGCCTACCTGAGTCTCTACACGCATACTGCGAAATTTCCAGATATCGAATGTCTTACCGTTCCAACCTGCTCGCTTTTGCCTAAAAAACACAGGTCCAGGACTATCTAATTTAACCGCTATAGCCACCAGCAACAATATAGGGGCGATTAGGAGCAGAATCAAAAATGCCAATACTTTATCTTCAATAGCCTTCGCTAGCTTACTTACTCCTGTTAACGGTGTTTCGGAAAGAGTCAGAACTGGAACGCCAGCAATTTCTCGCACACTATGATTTATGAGTCGCAGAGAAAATATGTCAGGAACCCAATGAATTGAAACATGCTTATCTATTAAAACAAAATACAACTCTTCCAAAACCTTTGAAGCTTCCAATGGGGTCACGATATAGATCGTTGAGATATTGTGTTCATCAATCAACTCAGGCAGTTCAGAAACCTGACCCAAGACGATTGTATTTTTATTAAAATTATCGTTTAATCCAGTTCGTTTCTTGTTCCTTTTTTTCGCCTGCTCTTCTTCCTTAATAGCCACGGTGCCAATAACACGTTGATGTAGCCATGGATTAGAGGAAATCTTAAACTCTAGATAATCTGCGAGCTGACCTTGCCCGACTATAATTGCATTTTCAACAGACTGAGAATGTTTGTTAACAGATTGATTGATTTTGCGCACAATAAAATGCAACAAACTTTGCGCAAGAAAGCCAAAAATATAGATCTCAGTAACTGCTATCCGAGAGTATATCTCCGTCTGCTTGGACAAAAAGCCGAGTAAAATCAAGCCTAAAAATGAAAGCGACCAAGCATTGAAAAGGCTGAATAATTTTCCGGCGAAGTTAGAACTGGTACGATAAATACCATAACGGTCATAGAGTACCGACATGGCACCGAGAAGCACCAGCAAAAGAATAATGTAATCTTGCGTCAAGAACCCGATATTAAAGTCAATAACGAGCCAAGCAACCAATAGTACCGCCAGCCCATCCAAGAATGGCTGCAGAAAATTTACCAAGCCTACTCTGCGCTGCAGAATAGGCCGTGGTTTGGAATTAATGACCATAATGCCCTAGGACGGCAAGCTTTGAGGGGTGTACTTAGCCACTGCCTGCGCCCTGCACGTCACATCTAGTTTTTGAAAAATTCGTTTTAAATGATTTTTGACAGTATTGGGACTAATCGTCAAAATCATACCAATCTCCAGATTGGTTTTCCCTGATTTAACCCAGTGTAATATTTCCAATTCACGCTCACTCAATCCACCCAGATTCAGGCTATCCACAATATCTTCCTCTGGAACAGGTGCTTCCATATACTCAACTCTACGTAGCGCGGCATCTACATGAGGCATCAACAAACCAAGAACTGAGTGCTGGACTTGGAACTCACGTGCGCGATCAAAGAATACATAGATACAATCATTCTTTCCCCGAGTATCGCGCACCCCATAAACTAACAAAGAGTTCATACCAATTAACTTGTGTGTAAATGCCGTTGGAGATTGGGCATTAATACCTGACGCATCAAAAAAATTGATGCGATACCATCTTTCACCATTGTCCAGCCAGCGCTGATGCAAATTAGTCATCAAGTATGCAAATACCCCTGGGGCATCCATTAGCTTTTGTGTACGAATGTCCTCAATATTAGAAGAGACATCAAAATTCAACTCACCTGTTGAAAAGTCACCCCATGCTGCAACTAGAATATCATGGGGTAAAACATTCCTCACACTCTCTTGTAGCCAATTGAAAAAGTCAACGTGCTTGTGAATAGAAAATGACTTCTGAATCACGCTGAATATTTTCTCCCAGTTTTGATTCGAAATATTTTTATCGCTCATAACAGTCCCCTTGGGCTTTTCATCTGTAGATGAGCTTATTAGTGCAGGATTAATACCAGATTTTTCTTTTAATTTTTTCATTTAGAATCAATATTTTATATAATTTTTCACATGTTGATTATAAAAAATAATGACGGATTTTCAGCGGCACTGTCGGTCAATCGTCAGGTTGCCGCCTTGCTCAAACTTGAATTTTCGCATGTCACTTATCATTCAAGGCATGGATGGAAGGCAAATTTCTCCACCATCCATATACATCCATACCGCAACCGAATACATATTTATCAGGTACGTCGAGGGCATTGTAATCTGCTTTGATAGGTTTCAATATAGATAATTGCTTATCAGCAAGCACAGCTGTTTTAACTGACGATGCCCCCAAATCTAAACATTCATCCACAATAGACCGAAGAGTAACACCCTCATCCAAAATGTCATCAACTATCAGCACATGCCGGCTGGCTACTTTTTCTGGCCTGACCTTCCAATTTAGCGTCTTCCCTTGAATTTCTCCATGATAACGCGTGGCATGCACATAACCCACCTCTAGTGGAAACTTGAGTTTTGGCAACAACTGTCCTAACAGATAGCTTGCTCCCGTCATCACACACATCACCAACGGTCTTTGTTCAGAAAAATCTCGATTCAAAGTACTGCACAATACATCAACCGCTGCATTTACTGTAGCCTCATCATAGAGTAGCTCAGCTCGTTTCAATAATTCCAGAGGATCATCTTTGTATGATGACATAGACGGATTAGAGAGTTTTGAGATATTGCGCGAATTCTTGCGCGATTTCAGGATGTTTCATGGCCAGTTCAACGTTCGCTTTCATAAAGCCAAGCTTGCTGCCACAATCATATCTTTTTCCTGTAAAGCGATAAGCATAGACATTCTCTTTAGTAAGCAAATCCGATATGCCATCAGTGAGTTGTATTTCCCCACCCTTACCGGGCTTTACGTGTTCCAGGCACTCAAAGATTCTTGGCGTCAAGATATATCTTCCTACAACTGCAAGAGTAGAAGGCGCATCTGCTGGCTTAGGCTTTTCTACAATGCTCTTAAGCTGTAATAAATTCTGTTCGATCTGATACGCATCTACGATGCCATAACTTGCTGTTTCTTCTGGAGCGACATCCTCTACTCCCAACACAGAACCTTTGTGGTTGGCATAAACCTCCGCCATCTGTTTACTTACCGCAACATCTGCATCTATTAAATCGTCAGCCAGGATAACAGAGAATGGAGCATCGCCCACTACTGGTTTTGCACATAAAACAGCATGTCCCAATCCCAATGCTTTAGGCTGCCTGATGAAAATGCATGAAACGTGACTTGGCAAAATACCTTTTAGTGCCTCAAGCATCTGAGTTTTGCCGCTAGCTTCCAAGCTTGCCTCAAGCTCAGCCGCATTATCAAAGTGATCTTCAATCGAACGTTTATTTCGACCTGTGATAAAAATGAGCTCCGTAGCACCTGCAGCGATTGCCTCTTCTGCTGCGTATTGAATCAATGGTTTATCCACAATAGGCAACATTTCTTTTGGGCTTGCTTTTGTAGCTGGCAAAAAGCGTGTCCCTAGACCAGCTACCGGAAATACTGCTTTACTAATTGCAACCATACATCACCATTTTTTAAATTAAGTTAATGAACAAATTCGTTTTTAGCATTGTGAACTAACCGTTCATTGCTATCTTGCGATGAGTCAAATTGCGCTTGATATTCACTGACCCAATTTACAATCTGCCTTTTGATTTCCAGCTCGCTTTCAAAACGAATCGAGTCCAGCCATACCAGAAAATCCTTTACCCATATTATATCGGTCTTGCGAGCTTGTGCGATTCTTAATTTAGGATGTGAAGTAGGAAGCGTATGCTCATCATCAGCCAAAAGCTCCTCGTATAACTTCTCACCTGGCCTCAAGCCGGTGTATACAATTTCGATCTGTTCAGTATCAAACCCAGATAAGCCAATCATATTTTTTGCTAACTCAGCAATCTTGACAGGCTCCCCCATGTCCAGCACAAAGATCTCGCCACCTTGCCCCATCAAGCCTGCCTGCATCACCAACTGTGCAGCTTCGGGTATGGACATAAAATAGCGTGTAATCTCAGGATGGGTGACCGTGACAGGGCCACCTTTGGCAATTTGCTCACGAAATTTAGGGATGACACTACCACTGCTTCCGAGCACATTTCCAAACCTGACAATCACAAACCGAGTGCCATTGGAGCCTTGCAAGCCCTGGCAAATCATTTCCGCCATGCGTTTGCTTGCCCCCATGACATTTGTCGGGTTAACTGCCTTATCTGTCGAAATCAGAACGAATTGTTCCACGCCAGCTTGCTTACTTGCCTCAGCAATCGTATATGTGCCTAATACGTTATTTTCGAGGGCACTGAATACATTGTAATTTTCCATCATCGGCACATGCTTATATGCCGCAGCATGAAATACGATGCTAGGCTTGTAAGCACTTAAAACTTCCACTACACCTGCAGAATTCCTAACATCCCTAACTAGAAACAACTTTTGAACATCCTTAGCCAACTCCGTCAAATTTTGCTCAAGCTGGTACAGCGCGTATTCAGAGATATCCAAGCACACTAGCAATGCAGGCTTGAATTTGAGGATTTGATTGCACAGTTCTGAGCCTATTGACCCACCGGCACCACTTACCAAAACTGCCTTGTGTTCGATTGCATGGGTTAATCCGGAAACATCAAGCGAGACGACATCGCGTCCAAGCAAATCCTCTACTTCTACCTTACGTATCTGGGAGATGCTAAATCTACCGCTGATTAAATCTTCAATTGCAGGAACAGTTAGCACTTCCAAATTTAAACTATTCGCGAGATCAACTGCATCCTTGCGAAGCTGATGATTAGCGGCCGGCATAGCAATAATCACATGATCAACCTCTGTTGATTTCACAATTTGTGCTAATTGTGAAATCTTGCCCAACACTTTGACCCCCAACAACTCCCTTCCCACCAGACTTGCATCGTTATCCAGTAAGCCCACTACCCGCCACTGGCTACTACGGGACAAATCTTTTACTAATGTAATACCAGCATCACCCGCTCCTAGCACAAGCACAGGGTTACCTAACAACTGCGTCAACCCATATAACTTATGCTCCTTCCAGGCACGATACGCCAAACGGCTACCACCCATGATCAATAAAAGTAATACGGGGTTCAGTATCAACACTGAACGCGGTATTACCCCATAGGGCTTTAACATAAACAACACACTTGCCACCGCAATTGCCGAAAACATGACAGCCTTCAGAATACGCTTGAGGTCGGGCAAGCTCGCAAAACGCCAAACGCCTTGGTATAGCCCAAAAAACATAAAAACGACTGATTGCAATATAACAACCCACGGCAACACCATTAGCATGTCCCGGACAAAACCCGCCGGCATATCAAAATTGAACCTGAGCAAGAAACTAGCCACCCAGGCAACAATAGAAGCTAGGACATCATGAAAAATTGCCAGGATGGTTTTGGGATTAGTGATGGTTTTCTTCATTTTTACTCACTAATGCTGCACGCCCTCTTTGTACAGCACCTTTTTTATCGTTAATAAAATTATTCTTACATCCAGCCAGAAAGACTGATTATCCAGATAATAAACATCAAACTTCACTTTTTCTGGGATCGGCAACTCATCCCGCCCGTTAATTTGCGCCCATCCGGTTAGGCCGGGCAAAAGTTTATCCACACCAGCCTCGGTTCGTAACGCAACCAAATCATCCTGGTTGAACAAAGCCGGACGGGGGCCGACGATGCTCATATCTCCAACGAAAATGCTCCACAGTTGCGGCAGTTCGTCCAGACTGGTTTTACGTAAAAATGAACCAATAGGTGTTAAAAACTGATCAGGATTTTTCAGCAAATGGGTGGCGACGGCTGGGGTATCCACCTTCATGGTGCGGAACTTGGGCATCTTGAATAATGTGTTCCCTGCCCCGATACGATTAGACCAGTATAGTACTGGCCCTTTGGAAGTGAATTTGACCAGCAACGCAACCAGCAATATGGGAATAATAAACACCAAGGTGGCTATCAAGACCAGCACAATATCAAACAAGCGCTTCATGGTGTTTTATTCATAAAATGTTTCACGGTTTCCTGTAAACCTTGCTGCAAAGTAAAAGGCGGGGTCCAGCCCAGTTCGCGTTGTATCTTGCTACTATCAATCTGCAAGGAGCCTGCAAGGCGACGCACCTGATCACTCTTGCCAAACAGCTTTGCAAGTATTTCCAGCCCCCAAATGGGAAAGGGGATCAACCATACCTTGAAGCCCATCGCGCGGCTAAGTCGCGAAAGCAATTCTGGCGTGGGAATGTCCTCCCCATCGCTCACCAGGTAAGTCTGCCCGGCCGCTTTGGGATGAGTGGCGCATAATATCAGCGCGTCTACCAGATTTTCCACATAAACCAGACTGCGCGCATTGCCCACAGAAGCCAGAGGCAAAGGGATTCGCCAGCGCAATACCCGCAGCATTTGTGCAAAATTTCCTTTAACTCCTACCCCATAGACCAAAGGTGGCCGTACAATCACCACCTCTAGCCTGGTTTCTTCAGATAAAGCCAACAATTGCTGCTCAGCCTCCATTTTGGAAAGCCCGTAAGCATCCTGTGGATTAGGGGCATCTAAATCGGAAAATGGTCGTGACGCAGTTTCCTCGCCATTCACCTTCACCGAGCTGACAAAAACAAAACGCTTCACCCCAGCTTGAGCAGCCTGCTTGGCAAGGTTGAGTGTCCCTGCTACGTTCACCCTACGAAATGCCTCCAAGGGATTTGCAACTTTGTCCTGCATTACATGCACACGGGCTGCTAGATGGATAATATGCGTCACACCTTGCAAAGCATTCGTCCAATCGGTAGCCTCATCAATAGAATTGACTATGCAGTGTTCCACACCTGTTATGGATGGGCTATTGCTACGATTTGTTGATCTAACGCGCCACCTCGATGCAAGCAATTTTGCACAGAGAGGTCTACCTACAAATCCGCTCGCCCCAGTAACTAACACTAAAGGATTCTTTAAATTTATTTCGACCATACCGTACGATTGATATAATCGGTGTAACTCAACACAATGCGCAAAATTTTCTTTGACACCAACCCTGCTTGATAATCACTTACGGGCAAAATCACTCTCTGTGCCCGGTCGTGTTGTGTGACAATCGCTTTGACCGCTTCCAACACCCTATCTTTTTTAAGTCCACTCATGATGAGTGTACCTACATCCATGCCTTCAGGTCGTTCGTGTGCGTTACGGATGGTAATTGCCGGCAAGTTAAGTAGCGAAGCCTCTTCCGTAATCGTTCCACTGTCGGAAATCACGCACATGGCCTCAATTTGTAATTTGATGTAATCGCAGAAACCAAATGGTTTCATAAACCGAATATGTGGATGCATCGCATCCATTTCCAATTCGGCAAGCCGCTTGCGGCTGCGTGGATGCGTGGAAACAATGACCGGGCAATCGTAGTGCTCAGCCAGCGCATTCAAGGTCTCGAGCAAATCAAGCAAATTTTCTCTGCTATCAACATTCTCTTCGCGGTGAGCGCTGACGATAAAGAATTTTCCGGATTCTAATCCCATGCATTGCAATACATCGGATTGATGTATTTTAGGCATATAAAAACCCAGCACTTCATCCATGTGTGAGCCAGTCTTGATAATGGTTTCCGGGCGGATACCCTCCGCAATCAAGTATCGGCGCGCATGCTCCGTCAACACCAAGTTAATGTCGCTCAAATGATCTAACACCTTACGGTTAAGCTCTTCAGGCACACGTTGATCAAAACAGCGATTCCCCGCCTCCATATGAAACACCGGGATTTTTCTGCGTTTGGCAGCAATCACTGCTAGGCATGAGTTCGTATCCCCATATAACATCACCGCATCCGGCAACTCTTTTTCCAGCACCTCATCTGCCTTTTCTATCACGCGAGCAATGGTTTGGGCGGCATTATCCCCCACAGCTTCCAGAAAGTAGTCCGGCTTACGGATGTCTAAATCCTCAAAAAAAACTTGATTCAATTCATAATCATAATTTTGACCAGTATGCACCAGCACATGCTCTGTGTGAGCATCAAATTCGGCAATCACCCTGCTCATTTTAATCAGCTCTGGGCGTGTGCCGACAATCGTCATTACCTTAAGCATTCAATTCATCCCTGATGTAATCGAGTTTAAGTAGCAGTGCTTTCACCTGTTCTACATTCAAACGTTCGGTGTTATGCGAGGTATAGTCGGCTTCATTCGAAATTCTCTCCTCACCCTCACTAAAATACTGCGCATAGTTCAGATCTCGATTGTCTGCGGGAATCCGATAGTAGCCTCCCATGTCCTGTGCTTTTGCCATTTCCTCTCTGGAAATTAGCGACTCATACAGCTTTTCACCATGGCGAGTGCCGATTACACGAATCTGATTATCCTTGTTAAACAGATCCTTAAGCGCCTGTGCCAGGTCCGCCACTGTAGAAGCCGGGGCTTTTTGTACAAAAATATCACCCTGCTGGCCATGCTCAAACGCATACAACACCAAATCCACCGAATCCTCCAGCGACATCAAAAAGCGCGTCATATTGGGGTCGGTCACAGTCAGCGGCTTGCCTTCTTTCAATTGGGAGATGAAAAGCGGGATTACGGAACCACGTGATGCCATCACATTACCATAACGCGTTGCGCACAACACAGTTTCGCTCGCCTCTTGCATCCTAGCCTTGGCCACCATAAACTTCTCCATCATCGCCTTGGAAATTCCCATCGCGTTGATTGGGTAAACCGCCTTGTCTGTACTCAACATCACCACCCGCGAAACACCACGCGCTATTGCTGCATTCATCACATTTTCAGAGCCAATCACATTGGTTTGCACCGCCTCTAGCGGATAAAACTCGCAGGAAGGCACTTGTTTTAATGCGGCGGCGTGAAACACATAATCTACGCCTTTCATGGCGTTAAAAACGCTATCGTAGTTACGCACGTCGCCAATATAAAACTTTAGCTTGGGATGATTCAGTGCAATGCGCATCTCTTCCTGTTTTTTTTCATCACGACTGAATATGCGAATTTCACGCACATCTGTAGATAAAAAACGTTTTAATACAGTGTTACCAAAAGAGCCTGTGCCGCCAGTAATCATTAATACTTTATTGTTAAACATGTGATTCCTTAGTTTTATTGATATGAGTACATAGTTTTAATCAAATCTCGCCACGTTGGCACCTTGTATCCGGTTGCTACAAAAAACCGTTGTGCATTCAATGAGCGGTCTATCACTAATACATCATCAGGAACAATATCAATAGTTTTCCCATACACCTCTGCCACAAGTTTGAGTAAATCAAATTTAGATATGGGCTGCGCTGCCACATGATAAACACCAAATAGTTCCGGCTTGGGAATCACGACATCGCGTATCACCTGTGCTAGCACCACTGTAGGCAACCCAGAAAAAATTACGCGCCTATATCCTCTGCAACTGCCTTGCTGTGCCAAAAACCATTCTATCAAGCCATGTGTGCTATTCAGTTCATGGCCGATAATCGAGGTGCGCAATGTGATGGAATGCGGATAATCCACTTCGCCAATAAACTTGGATTTCCCATATAAATCTTCAGCATCCGAAATGTCTTGCTCAGTGTAGTTGCCTTTAGCACCTGAAAATACGCAATCCGTACTCATATGAATCAGGCGTGCACCGGTTAGCGCACATAAATGGGCAAGCCGGTGCGGCAACATCGCGTTAATGGGTAAAGTGATAAGCGGGTCGTCTACTTGTGCCAGCTGCTTGATTAGCCCAATACAATTAATGACAACATCTGGCTTAAGCCGGGAAAATAGCCTCACCAAGGTATCGCTATCCTCCACATCGCAATTGGTAATAATATGCTTTGCCAGATTCCCCGTATAAACAGCAGGCACAGCACTGGCACGCACGCTGCCAAACACCTCCAGCGCAGAGCTTTCGGACATCACGCGCATCACCGCGTTGCCAAGCATTCCACTTGCGCCTAACACCAAGACTTTCAAGATGTCTCCCTGTTGTTAATCAATGCCTCAAAATGCTGCACAAGCTCAGTTGCCAGCTTTTGTTCATCAAAGTGCTGCTTGAAATACGCTTGTCCACGCAAACCCATCGCCTCACGTTCTTGCGCAGAGGCACGATAAAGCCTCAAAATCGCCTCAGCCAAACCATCAGCATCCTCCGCAGCCACACCAAGCCCAGCTCCAGCCTCTTGTATCAATCTTGCACCTTCACCATCCAGACACGCGATAATTGGCCTCGCCGTGGCAAGGTAGGCCTGTATTTTACTCGGAATTGTCGCAGCAAATATAGGGTCTTTTTTCAATGTCACCAGCAACACAGAAGCTTGCCGCATCAGCACCGGCATCGTTTCCGCTGGGAAACGCCCGACCAAGTGCAAATTACTCAATGCATATTGTTGCTGCTGTTGCGCAACCCAGTCAGCCATGCTGCCGCTTCCCATCATGACAATGCTGATCTGTGGGTAATCTTTGAGTATTTTTGCTGCGTTAACAATTGTTTCCACGGACTGTGCCGTGCCAATATTCCCTGCGAACAACACCGAAAAGTCAGTGTTTTGCATCACCTCGACGCGCGGGACATCTATTGGCTGAGGCGCATAAAACGCATCCTCAACGGAATTAGGGTAATACACAACGGGGATATGCCCAGGAGCGAGCTTTGTTACCGGCTCGACAAAAGCTTGAGACTGAACCAGCAGCAAATCGGTATGCGCATAAGCAAAACGCACCAGCCTCTCGAGCAATTTAATCAGCAAGGTAGATTTGACATATCCAGTCGCTTGTGCGCTTTGCGGCCACAAATCCTGCACCCACAATGCTACAGACACGCGCTTTAACCAGCCCAGAAATGAAGCTGGAATCACCTGAAAAATTGGCGATGGCGCATAAACAAAAATCACATCAATTTTTTGCTTATGCAACACAAAAGGTGCGATCAACAATCCGGAAACAATAAAGGACAGATAATTAAACGCCAATTTCAGCCCACTCTGCCTACCTCGCGCCAAGATTGGAATGCGGTAAATTGGAATCTCCTGCCAAACCTCTTTTTGAATACCCCACCCCTTATAACCGGAAAAAAACTTTCCTTCCGGGTAATTAGGCTTTCCTGTCAACACGCTCACCTCGTGTCCTTGAGCCTTAAGCGCGCACGCCAATGCGTTGATGCGGAAGCTTTCCGGCCAGAAGTATTGGGACACAATCATAATATGCATATATCTGATAGTTTCTTGATTAATCGCCAGCGCGTTTTTTACTGAACCGTAAAAACACTTTATCTGCCAGATAAATAATAGTTAAATTAAGAAAAATTGTGCCAAATAAAAGATATGACTGTCTTGGTACATAGCCAAAACTAGCGAATCTAAATGCAATCACCTGCGCCAGCAGTGCACACAATATAACATTCATCCCTCCTAGCTTATATGTTGCATACTCAAAAAAGGCGGCGACGCCTCCCAAAAAAAACATGCCAAGAAACAGGAAAGAAAAAGAGCCAGGATAATAGGCGAAGGCGATAACTCCAGGCAGGGAAATAAAATGATGCTTTGATTTGTCTGTTTTTACATAGGATGAAACTATAAAGCTATTATCATAAAAGCTCGTTTGGTTCTCATCATATACTTCGTTTAGCGCCTGCCTCCATAACTCCCATCCAAGTTGAGGATAGCTAGATACAGCCATAACCCCTTCAATTCCCACCCATCTATCTATAAATAGCGGGGTGGTACTTGCATGCATCTCCTGAACCACCTCTTGTTCAGTCTGGAAGTCATTAAACTTATCTGCGCGTAGATAGTTGACAAAATAAACGGAACCAATGAAAAACAGTGGAAGAACAATTAAAGTTATCATTAAGTGACCGAACTTGAGTGAGATAGAGTTTATCTTGATGCATTTGGAAATGCCATATAGCAAAGCTCCAACATTGAGTATCATCCCCCTGCTTAACAAAGAAATATTTGTAACAAAGCTTTCCAAAAGACTTAGTATCACCACAGTCCATGAGGTTTTTTTACCGAGTTCAAATTCAAACCTTAGGATTACAGCGGAAATCGAAGCTAAACCGAACAATAACAGCCACTTATATACCCCATTAAGACCAAATGGCAGTATGGTGCGGGTAATGGAGCCTCTTTGATAAATTCCCAGATATGCATTGGTAACTCCGACAAAAACGAACATCGCTATAAAGAGAATCCAAATCGTTTTTCGATAATGCCGATAAAACTCAAACAACCCTTTATGTTGTATCCCTTCAATTTTCTCGGGATAGTGAAAGAAAACTTTATCACGCAAAAAACTGGCAAGAAGAAACCCAGACAAACCGCAAGATGCAACCAGCAAAGCCTTGTCAAAAGCTGCGCCAGAACCATCAAAATAGCCTACAGCCTGATTAAACAGACCTCCGGAAAAGGCAACCCGGATGGTCAGTTTAAGCCAGAAGCCGAGCCAGAAAAAAATCCCGATGAATGTATCGAAAAAAATGGCTTTTTTTCTGAATCCGAAATAAAGCAGAAGATTTGAAACTGCGCTGAAAAGCAAATACACATGCCACTGCCCCGCATACTTTATAGAGGCCATGATAAATAACGCAATGACCATGCCCCAGAATAAAAATAAAGCTGCTTTTAACAGCTTGTTATTCATGATTTGTTCAAAATCCAGCCTCATCCGGCCTCCCTAGCGAGATTGATAGTGACTAACCGGTTTAATACTATGCCCCATATAAAGAACGTCAATATTCCCGGGTAGGGTTGCCTTAAACCCACATAAAAGAAGTTTTCAACTAAGAGTAGAAAAAGCAATACCAGGCAAGGAAAAAACAAAGCCGAACGTTCAGTAATAACTTTACTGTTCACATACATCATATACAAGGTGTATCCCAACAGCATCAACAAAGGCAAGGCGCCAAGTAGCCCAAAATTATAAACCAGGTCGAGGTAATAATTATGCGCACTACTATATTGGCTACGACTTAAAATTCCCTGATGACCAAATACAAAGGTCTTGAAATCACTTAGAACTGCATCTGAGTAGTAACTCCAAATAGTAGATTTTTGCTGTAATGCAATACCGGCTTTTTCTATAATACCAACAGAGGCTGCTGGACTTTGCGAGACAATAAGCCCATTCTCCACCCCGGATATCTGCCAATAAAATATGCCAACAATGCATGCCAAGATAAAATAAAGCTTGATGTTTTTTGCTTCACAATAATAACTAAGACATACGGCGTAAATTAAAAGACCAAAAAAATATGCTATCGAAACAAAAAGCGACGCTGTCATCACAACATAAATCGACATCAACAACGTCAGCAACATCAAAGCAGTTTTTGATAGGTAGTGCCACAGGCGATAGAAAACAAACATATAAGCCGCCACAAACATAATAGGCACATAATGCAGATATTGATAAACACTAAAAGCATAAACCGATGGCATGAGTATCCAGGAACCTTGCAGCCAACTACTGATTATCTGCAGCGGCACTATCAGCACCAACACATAAAAGATACTCTTTTCCAGAGTATGTACTTTAGCATCTTGCTCACTTTCAAAAATCTGCCCCGCTATCAACGCAAAGATTGGCAACACAAACTGTGCCAGTAAGAAAAATTTGGCTTGCTGCTGGATTGTGTCTGGCGGAGTGCTAACAATAACGGCAAGCAGCATCAACACAAAAGTAAGAAAAATGAATACAAACTCCATTCTGGCACGTGCAAAATTACCGATACCGATCAAAATGGCAAAACTGGCCAAAACAGAAAAAGGGATAGGCAGTTTCAGAATTTCACGGTTAGCGTTAAACAATATCGCAGCGTCACGAAAAATGCCGGATCCCAGCTGAAAAAATATCGGAAATATCATCATGCCTGCCAGAATCGGTTTTGCTAAAGGATATTTAGCTTCCAAGCAGGCTAAAGATCCATTTTCATGGGATTCACAGCTTTTATAAAATACCCATGCCAACAAAGAACTGAGCAAATACAGCCCCGCCATTCCCTGCAAACCAAACAGGTAGAACACAAAAGGTGTCATCGTAACCAGTAACACATTCATCAGCACATCTGAACCGAACAAGTCCTGATCTTCATGATGCTGCAGCAAGCGATGGCGGATGATTTGTGCCAGCACCATTGGCGCAGCCCCAATCATGGAAAATCCTACTGCCAGCCAAAAAAGGGATGATTTAGCAAGCAAGTGCAATGAGGTAGATGAGAGTGTAATCAACAGTCCAATCGCAAGAAATGCTGCCATCAGCACCTTCAAGCTGCTGGGCAATACTCGCGTATTTAATCTGCCTTGTGCCAGCACCATACTTGGTCCAAATGCATTGGCAACAATCGAACCTAATACACCGCCAATCGCAAACGCCACAAACAAATTTCCCGCAATCTCTTTTCCAGCCATATCTACCAGCAAAAGGCGAAACACATAGACCGTAATGCCGATGATTGCTGTAGACCCGATATGCGGGCTTATTCTTCGAAGCGTATCAGTGGGAACCCTGATTCTGAAGTTTTCAAGCCGGGCATAATATCCACCACTTAACCACAAGGGTAGCACCGCCCACAAAAAAATACCGAACAACGGAAAAGGCATGCCTGCCAACATCCAGCCCAGAGCAAACGCCAGAGAAAACGCTTGTAGAAGGATATAACGCACAGCCTCGGCTTTTCTTTCCATGCGCTCCATTTCGGATAGGAAAATCTCATCCAGCCATTCGATTGATCTACGCGCCAATAATATGGCTGCCAACCAGGGATCTACTTCAGACAAACGTGCAAGCAAAAACGCGATTGCTGCCAAAGGCAGTAGCAAAACAAAGCGGTATATGAGTAAAGATTGCGGTTGTATTGGCGTGACTTGATTAAGAATCAGATTTCTGGCATTCGCCGAGAAAGAATAAAACAACGCCAGCGTCACCCCTTGCACAATACCGACATCCGCAGCCAGCGACGAATGGCCAGCCAGACCTAAACATATCAGAAGCGCTGTCATGGCTAGAGAATTAGCCATAAATGCCAAAGGAAAATGATGATGACGAAGCATGAAAGGTTTTTTTTATTCTTTAAGTAATTAAACTTTTATTTTTCCAGAATACGTAAATACTCCTTCAAAAGCTGATCTGCACTTGCTTCTATCGAAAACAATCTTTGCGCCCAGTCTCTGGCTTGCTGGCCCAGTGCTTGCCTCAACGTACCATTCAGCACCAAGCGATCAATCGCATCGGCCAACAAACGGGGTTCCGATTTCTCAATCGCCAAGCCGGTGACATTGTGTATCAATGCGTCCTCTACAGGATTTTTGATGGCTACGATACTAGGGATGCCAAAAAAAGCCGCTTCAAACACAGGTCGTCCACAGGCATTGAGATGTGACGGGAAACACAACACATCCAAACGAGGGTAAAACTCTCTGACATCTTTGATAAATCCGGCAAACGTCACTTGCTGTTCCATCCCGTTCTCTTTGACATATTGTTTAGCCTCCGCAAGCACATCTTCTGCAAAGCCCATCTTTCTATACACCCACTTTTTTAGGCCTGTAGCTTGCCTGGCATTTTCTCCGGCCAAGATAAATTGAACATCACGACTTCGCTCTTTCAAGAGAATCCTTGCTGCTGCTAGAAGTTCATATATACCTTTGGAACGATGAAAGACACCCGCCATACCGACCACCATCTGCTTGCGTGATTGCGCTTTATCTTCTATTGCTGCAATCTGTCCGACATCAATCCCGTTATGAATCACCACTGATGGCAAATCTTGTGGAATGGACGCTTTAACGGTTTCATCAATGCAAATCACCGCTGCAGCATATTTTCTTAAGGCTCCAAACACTAATTCGGATCGAAAATTGGCAAAATCTGCATATTGAAGAGACCTAATGTGGATCGCCATCGGCAGCCTGAAAATCCATTTTGCCATAATGGCTGTAGGTAGCAAGGTAATCTCATTGACGTGAACCAAGTCAAAGCGACTCTGTGTTTTTTTGGTGTGCAACAGCACAAAAAAAACCACCGGGAGAAAACACAGCTCCCGCAACAGTATCAACCATCTGAAGTTGCGGTAATACCCGAACCTTGTATGGTCAAACTGGGCCAATCCGACGGTTTCAATGACATGCATACCAGCATCACGGAAAGCATTGGCTGCACTGCCTTTAGGCGTTACCACACAGGCCTCTATTTCGCCTTTTTTTTTCGCTGCAAGATACAATTCAATCAGGCTTTTAGAGGCGCCGCCAAATGTACCTGCGGGATGTAGATATAAAACCCGCATCTAATTCTTAGCCAAAAGCATTTTATATAAACGGTTTAATTTGCCCGCAAGAATCGTCTCGGAACCATATACTTCATGCGGCTTGGGAGGCCTGGTTAAATAACTGCTCAAATCCTGTTCAGACCATTTCATTTTTTTCAGAAAATAATCAATATCAGATTTCAAATCATCTTCATCAGGATAAGGTGATTGCGCAAGCAGCTCTTTAGCCTCTTGTCTCGTCATTTGTCCAGAACAAATAAGTGTGGAAAGATGTAAGCGACGCTTATCTACTCCAAACTTCTTTGGCAGCAAATAGCCCTGATAAAACCTAGTAAAGATGGATTCATAATGCTTGTAGGGATATGGGCGGTAACCAATTTTTTCTTGTAGTTCAGCTAAACATCTTGGCTTGTGATAATCCATATAATCTAGAAAATCCAGCCACTGAATCCCTCTCACAAACCTATACCACGCATACCCAAGTGTACTGATGGTAGGCATGCTGCTTATTTTTACTCGGCTTCTCTTGGCAATCGCCCTAATGTTCTTTTCATCAAATTTGAACCAGTTCCAGCCTTTGGGCATTCTCATACCTTCGGTTGTGGTGTTAGTACCAGCAAGAATGTACTTGATACCATACTTGGCTGCCAACCGATAATTCACCGCCAGCATTGCGTTATCGTAGAGCAGTTCAATATCAACGACATCAGCATCAAAAAATGCTTGTTGCAATGCACGATATTCATGCCAATCTATCACGTGGGTATATAGATCAACACCCAGTTTCCGCACCAGATTTTCGATATTGTTAACTGCTAATTCCGAGTTCCAGCCATTGTCCATATGAACAGCAAGCGGTCTTAATCCGTGCAGTTTGGCAGTGTATAACACATAAGCACTATCAGCACCGCCGCTTACGCCGATAATACAATCATAACGCTTGCCTTGACCGGTTTTTTTGATGTCAGCAATTAACTTATCAAATTTCTCTTGTAACGCTTTCGGGCTTGATGGCTGAAAGTTTCCCAGTTTTTTTAGCGTATCACTACAGTAATTGCAATGTCCTTGCGCATCGAATGTAATATCTGTCGCACTTTCATCCATAACGCAACGTGTGCATTCACGGAAATGATCTATCATGAGGGCTTTCCTACAAATAAAGCTTTTACTTGCGCATATTCTGGGTAGGTAATTAAAACCGCACGATGTGGCCCATAAAACACAAACATGCTACCAGCAGCTGCCGCTGATGCGCCGCTTGAAAACGCTTGTCGCATGTCGTCTAGATTATTTGCCCCGCCACATATAATCAAAGGCACACCCGTCTTATGTGATAATTTGGCAATCAACTCCAAGTTATAGCCGCTAAACATGCCATCACGATCCACATCGTTGACAAGAATCTCTCCAACACCAGCGGCTACCATCCCTTGTGCGTGTTCGAACGGGTCAAGACTAGTCAACTTACTTTGGCTTGCATCGTAAACACGCTCATCTCCCCAAAAATTTCGTTTCACATCTATTGCACCAACTACGCTTTGTGAGCCCAACTCCGCCACCAATTCCTTAACCAGGTCAGTATGATAAATGCATGCGCTATTGACAGCGATTTTCTCCACCCCTAGCGAGACCAGCCTTTTTGCTTGTTCCAGCGTTTTAACACCTCCACCGTAGCACAAAGGCATAAAACACTCGCCTGCGATACGTTCGACTAAATCATAATCAGGTTCCTGATTCAGACGCGAAGCACGTATATCCAGAAATATCAGTTCATCAACATATTTATCATTAAAGATGCGTACCGCGTTGATTGGATCGCCCACGTATTTCGGTTTTTTGAATTGTTGCGTTTTGACCAAGCCGCCATCCTGCAACAACAAGCAGGGAATCACCCGATTAAACAGACCATTCATCATGCAACAAATTTTCTGAAAAGGTTCATGCCGAATACGTGGCTTTTTTCCGGATGAAACTGCACACCCATAATGTTCCCAACTTCAAAAGCGGCCACAAAATCATGCCCATAATGGCAATAGGCCGCCACTTCGTTTGCATTATCTGCCTTCACGTAATAACTATGCACAAAATAGAACCGCTCAGGCTCTTCCGGCGCGTTTTCAAAAAGCCGGGCATGTGGCGAACCAACAACCTGATTCCATCCCATATGCGGGATCTTGAGGTTATCTTGCGGTAAAAATTTGAGTGTGTCTGCCGCCACCCAACCCAGACCCGGTATCGTGCCTTCTTCACTCCCGCGCGTCATCATCTGCATACCAAGACATATCCCCAAAATTGGCTTTTTATGTACCAGTACCTGCTCGTTCAGCACATCAACCAACCCTATCTGTTTCAAATTGGTCATACCTCTATCAAAATGCCCAACACCCGGCAGTATCAACTTGTCTGCCGCTCTAATCTCTTTCGGCTGACTGGTAATTTGCGCTTTAACGCGCAACTTACGCAGCATATTAAACACCGAGCCAACATTGCCCATACCGTAATTTACAATGGCAATCAAACAATACTCCTGTTCATTGTGTTAAATGTTGCGCTATAAAGTTTTTGTAATTTTCTTGCCAATCAGCCTCCCATATCGCCCCCGCTTGTGACAATTCAATTGCCCCAACATGTTCCTGCTTAATTTTTGACAATAAGTCTTCGGCATTCTCAAAAGACTCAAACGGATGATCGGGGTAATAAAATCTGGATTTTGGCGTATCCCAAATCAAAACTCTATCTACCAGCCCAACAGCCTCGAACAAGCCAGTAGAAACCTCATTCACAACCACATGTGCAGCTTTAAAAGAATCGTAAATATCCAGCCTGGAATCTATGATCAGGCCTTCATAGTTTCCTGATTTTCGTAACTCTGCTAACTTGGTTCTCTCAAGAGGATGTGGCCTGAATACTGTCTTGAATTCAAGAATGCTTTTCGAAAGAAAATGTGCCAAATCCAGGTACATTTTCGTTTCCACACCATCGCCAAGCACCAAGATTTCATTCTTAACCTTCGTTTCAGGCGCAGTCTCAACAAGACGTTCCGTACGATGTGGGTTACCTATCGCTATTTTTTTTAACGGCAATTTTAGGTACTGATGCCACCACTCACCATAACTCAAAAAAAGATCGGGCAAAGTTTGTTGGTATGCTTTATCTGAAATAAGCTCTTGCCCATGGTTATATGCATCATGTCCAGCGTTAATCGCACCATGCTGATATTCAGCAACAACAATTCCCATTTCTTTAGCTACAACATTAACCACACTGGAATGCCCATAACACCCCTCCTCTTTAAGCAAAATACGAGGATTAATCTTTTTGAATAGTTTTTGATAGGTTTGTTTTTTGGTCGGTAAAACAGCAATCTTTTTTGCAAGCCTTATTTCGATTGTTTTTAGCGTACTTGGTGGTACAGTTATTCCAAGTGTTTGGTGCAGTCTATCTGCAAACGTGATGAGAATGTTTCTTGCCTGCGTAAGGTGTTTGTCTTTTACATACAACTTGGCAAGTAAAGCATGTTTTGCCTGCATAGATGTGTGATACAGGACATTTTCATTAACTCTTTTACCCGGCCAATTCCAATTGAACAAATCCTCTATTACCATTGTTTGGTCATGATTAAGAAGCGCAAAATAATCACTCAGGCGATTAAATGCCAATCCGTCCTTCATCACCAGCCCTGCTCCTGTCGCCATCACCACAACATCGCTAGTTTTTCTAGAAAAGTAAAGATTATGTAACTCAGCCCTTAGTACAGATATAATCGCTTTTTTGCGATTGTGAATTTGTGGTGTAAGGTTAACCAACGAAGCGGTTTTGTAAACCTGATCTGAAATAATCCATTGGATTAATTCTTGCCTTACGAGAGGCCACAATAAATAACCGGTCGATTGGCACCTAAACGCCAAGAAAGCCGAATCGTTCTCGACTTCCAAAATATCCTGCAAGCTCATCATCTATTATAGCTAAATTACATCCCAGCTCAGAGGCGTACCTCGTGGACAATCCCTTGCGACTCTTTTTCCTAAAAATACTGGCAAATACTTCGTTGCCAAACCAAGTCCGGGACGAATAGCTTTCAGGTTTTTTGTAGTCAATACTTCACCAGCTTTTATATCTTCTACGATGTATAGCGAACGTCGGAATTGAATAGACTTTTTCTCCGCCCCCGTTGCGCCATAACTCACTTTGCCAAGTGCTTGCCAAGCTCTCTCCGTCTCTATGACGAGTTGATGCATCTCATCCGGCTCCATTGAAAAGACACTGTCAACGCCGCCTTCAGATCTATCCAATGTAAAGTGTTTTTCTATCACCGTAGCACCCAAAGCCACGCTGGCAACAGATACGCCAACCCCCATCGTGTGGTCAGACAACCCCACTTCACAACCAAAAAGCTCTCTCAAATGAGGAATCGTAGTGATATTTGTATTTTCTGGGGTAGCTGGATAGGTGCTGGTACATTTCAGCAAGATTAATTGCTCACAGCCCGCATCTCTGGCAGTGCGCACAGTTTCATCTAATTCTGCGACAGATGCCATGCCAGTAGAAATAATCACCGGTTTCCCTGTGGCAGCAACCCGGCGTATCAATGGGAGATCGGTGTTCTCAAAAGAAGCTATTTTATAGCAAGGAACATCTAATTCTTCAAGAAAATCTACCGCAGTATCATCAAACGGCGTACTAAATGCGATCATTCCCAGGTCTTTTGCACGTGCAAATATAGGAGCATGCCATTCCCATGGGGTATAGGCTTCTCCGTAAAGCTTGTATAAGGATGTGCCAGCCCACAAGCTATTAGAATCAGCAATATGAAACTCCCTCTCGTCCAAATCTAGAGTCATCGTATCGGGTGTATATGTCTGTATTTTTAAGGCATGCGCACCACTTGCTGCTGCTGCCTCAACTATTTTCAATGCGCGATTCAATGACTGATTATGATTACCTGACATCTCAGCAATGATGAAAGGGGGATGATCTGTACCTACATTACAGTTTCCAATCTGGATAATCTTTCTCATAGTATTAAAGCTCTTTCCGGTAACTTCTTGATACAGGCTGGAATCCAGCGCGTATAAAGAAACGATGTGATATGTCATTGCTCTCAATGACGCTAGCTTTGATAGTCTTTATATGACTTTTGTTTTTCTTTAGCCAAAGTTCTGCACTATGAAGCAATGACAAGCCCATACCTTTATTTTCGCTTTTTTGAATCAGGTAAATAGAAACTTCAGCCGCAGTATCGCCCACATCAAATCTCACAACTCCGACTGATCTACCCTCAAATTCCCCAATCAACAATACCTTATCATTATTGGCCAATACCCCCCTAAACCAATTGGAATGTTGTTCCGGACTAATCTCATTTTTGTTGAACGAAACATCTCTGATATTCGGGTGGTTTCTCCATAAAAACAAATCTTGCTCATCAGAAAGTTTTGCCTCTCTAACTGATACGAAAATTGCTGCGCTTAACTTTCTGGCTACTTTCTCAGCACCTCTGCCATCAACCAGCAATGCTGAATTTGAGGACAATAAATGCCTTAAAGAGTGATTCTCTATAAGGGCTAATACATGTCTTTTAATATTCTCACAATCAAATGTTGCCGCATCAAAAGTATATAGAATCCCGGTCGTTGCCAAGTCTTCCAATTGCTTAATTTGATGCTTAGCAATTGGGATAGATAATGCAGGTGACATCATGCATGCGCGTTCCCACACAGCACCGCCACCCGCACCAATTGCCAGATCGGCATTTAGCATCAATTCAGCCACTCTTGTTGTCTGCACATACAATTGATAACCAAACTGTTCACATAAGTTAGAAATATGTGTTTGATTAGGATGCTCAGCGCCTATTACAATATCAACAGTAAAACTTATATTCTCTATTTCCGATAAGGCCAAGATAGTTTGAGTTGTGTAATCATGTAAATCCACCCCGCCAAAAAAAACCAATATCCGCTTAACATCACCAGTTCTGATTGTGGCATTTGATCTTTGCTGTGCAAACTCTTTTCTCAACAAAGCATAACCTGGCCCCAACAGCATTTGGCACGTCTTGGGAACGAAATTCAAATATCTCGTTTCCTGATCAAGGTAAAAATTCTGATCTAGCAACAAATCACAATCATGTTTTCTGTCAGCAAGGTCATCTATCACCATTATGTTCTTAGTGACCTGTCTCAACTGCTGTTCCCATGAAACATCAAGAGCATAATGGTCAACAATAATCCAGTCTTGCTTATCGCCTTTTATGATACCCAGCGTCGCCTGAGCGTCTTCACCTTGCGAAACACCTAACCAATGCGAGTGCGGCACTACGTAGTCATCTAACTCGCCATTAAATCCGCTGCTTTCCAGAAGTGAGACTTCAAATCCTTTTGCGAAAAGCATGTTATAAAGACTGCGCGGCAAGTGTCTACAAACAAAATGAATCTGAGCACCCGACTCAAACAACGCTTCGGCAAGTGTGCAACAGCGCACCACGTGCCCTGTACCAATTTGTGCTGAAACGTCAGTACGAAACAGTATTTTCACTCAGGTATTGCTCGCAAAGTTTTCCCTGATAGGGATGCCTGCAGACTTCATCGCCTGCTTGGCTCCTGCAGGCGTTTGCTCGGTAAAATGGAAAATGCTCGCCGCAGCGACCGCAGACGCCCCGGCCTGTTGAATCACATCAATCATATGCAGATAATTTCCAGCCCCCCCGGATGCGATTAATGGCACATTGATTGATTTGGCAACTCGCTCGGTTAAATCCAAATCATAACCCTGCATAGTGCCGTCCCTGTCAATCGAAGTAAGCAATATCTCACCTGCTCCTCTACTAACTAGCTCTTTTGCCCATTCAACCGGATCTTTACCAGTACCTACAGAGCCAGCATGGCTAAAACAATGATAACGCCCATCATCCAATCGCCTAGCATCTATACTTGCCACAACACATTGCGCGCCAAACCGCGAGGCCACGTCATCAATAATGTCCGGATTTGCGTATGCACATGTATTAATGGATACCTTATCTGCACCAGAGTGCAACAAACGCAAAACGTCATCCAGATTAGAAATGCCACCGCCAACGGTGAGTGGCACAAAACATTCCTCGGAGAAATCTGCCACAGACTCATGATCCGGCCGATTGTTTTCAATTGAGGCAGTAATATCCACTACAATCAACTCATCCACATCTCTGGAGTTGTAAACCTTAATGGCAGGCAATACAGCTCCCACACGACGCCAGCTATCGAACCCAACGCCTTTGACTAAACCAAAGTCCTTCCACAACAATGTAGGTATTACTCTTACTTTTAGCATGAAGGATACGCCATAAAATTCTTTAGCAACTGTCGCCCAGCCTTGGAGCTTTTTTCCGGATGGAACTGGCAGCCCAATACATTGCCTTTGGCAACAATCGCCGTCAATTCACAACCATAGGTTGTTGTTGCCAACAAATCCTCCGCATTGTCAGGATCCAACGCATAACTATGCACAAAATAGAAATCAGAGCCATTTGGGATATGTTGAAACAATGCGTGCTCAGCATAGCGGTAATGCACCGCATTCCAGCCCATATGCGGCACACGTTGATCACAGCCTAATTGATCAATTCTTCTCACAGTGCCAGGAATCAGGTCCAACCCTGCAGTCTCAGCACCCTCGAAACCGCGCGAGGCCAGCATCTGCATGCCAAGACAAATACCTAACAAAGGTTTGTTTTGATGTTGAACCACGTCCTTTATCGCATCTACCCAACCACCCTGATTAAGTTGTGCCATCCCCTCAGGGAAGGCGCCAACGCCGGGAAGCACGATTCTATTTGCCTCATACAAAGCGGATGGATGACTTGCAATGATAACTTCCGCGCCTACTTCCTCGAACGAGCGGCGCACAGAGCCTAAATTGCCCATGTTGTAGTTAATAATTGCGACTCTCATGGGTTGTCGTAATTTATTTTTTCCAAATTACCATGCTTGTCTTTAATTAGCGTTCCAGATGCATCCTTCTTGAAAATCTTCTTGTTAGTAAACTTATCGCATATTTTTATAAACTCTTCTACAGTCATATCCAGCGGAGCAAGAATATCTTCGATGGATTTGCCCAAATATGTCCATGGGAACTTGCCATCGCGTGCCTTTACTATTTCCAAAGCGTCTTGACGAGTAATTCTATTGCGACGCACATGCAAGCAAGCAATATCCGTAGCACGTGAGAATCCGAATTTCAGAAACTTGAAGTAATCGTGAATACCAGTTTGGTGATTATCCAGGTTCTCATAATTCACCATACTGCCTTCAACCGGCTGGTCAAATGTCGTAAACCCATTGGCTTGGGCAATCAATGCGTTTGATAAACCATCCCAAGGCAAGTAGTGCCCAAGGAAAAGCCCGGTAACACCCACTCGCTGTAACTCTTCATCACTAGGGTATTGGTATGGCAATAAATGCCTGGCTTCAATTCCGTAGCTTTCTGACAAATCGGCCACGCGCATACCAAGCAAGCCACCAAACTCTTCGAGCCAGCGCCTATCCAAAACATTGTTTTCTGCTGCTGCAGCCGGCCCCCCATACTCATTCTGCGAGTTTTCACCCCAAACTATCAGAGGCACATTAAATTGCACGGCCGCCCGTACAGGGATAGTAAAAATACCCACATGCTCTGGCCAAGATATATCCCCAACCTCCACCAAGCCTATTCTGTTTAGCTTTGCTCTCACTATTGGGTTAGGGGAAAATTCAACATAATCTACGCCCAGCTTTTTGATGTTCTCGATATTTTTGCGACCAATTTCAGAAAGATCACATGTAGTTGATGTAACACACAACGGATTAAGCCCCAGCTGAAGCATGCGAATGACTTGATATGTGCTATCTTTGCCACCACTAACCGGCACGATGCAATCCCAATTGCTGCCATGCCTTCTATACTTTTCAAGCACAACCAACAATTCTTTTTTGCGTTGATCCCAGTCGATCTCTTTTCTTTTCTCCATTGACCGGCAGGCGTTACACACCCCTTCTTCATCAATATGAAGATCCGGCTTGGTATGCGGCATTACACAACTAACACAATACTTAAGCATATCAACCCTTTTTTTCCATTAAGAACCAGGTAATGTCATCTTGTGGGAAAGATGGGTCACGCCTGTATGCAAACCCATAATCAATCAGTTTCAAGTCCGGATACAAATCCAGCATCTCTCCGGCAAAATCCCTCTTGAACAATCTGTCTGTATGCCCTCTGTAATTGATTGTTACAGGGGATGGGTTGTAGTACTCGCACACCAGAATGTATCTTTTAGATGCCTCATATAGCTTTTGATAAACCTTGCTCAGCATGTCTGGATTAATATGTATCAACACCCCTTTGATTAAAGACAAATCAAATTGAGCAGTTACAGGATAATCAAAAATTGACCCATGATAAACATTTGATTCGCCAACAAACTCGGACAATATTTTTGCTGCATCGGGATTAATCTCGATTCCGTTTAGCAACGCCTTGGGATAAAGTAACCTGATTGCTCGTAAATTCATGCCAATGTTTGCACCAAATTCGAGACAAGAGGCAACCTCCTCAGTGCCAGATAGAGCATCACTGAAGAACTTCAAATTAGAGGCCAAAAGTAAATCGCCTTGATTACGAGAGATGTACTCGGATCCAAAGCTGCCAGCCCAAAACGTCTCTTGCTCAGTAGAAAAGTTTTCGATTTTTTTCATTTAATTTCTATTATCCTAACGTAACAAACCTACTTAATGCGTCTCTATCAATTTTTAGTAATCCTTGTAACTTTATTCAAACGCTCTATCAATTCTGTATCAGTTTTATATTTCAAAACCAGATGCGAATTAATTTTCGCCAAACTTTGATCTAAATCTAGAATACCAAACACGTTTTCTAAAGTGGCTTCCTTATTCTTAGAATCCAGCTCTTCATACACTCTAGTAAAGAGTTCCAAATCCTCAGGATAATCTAGTGTCAGTCTATAATTCCTTACATAACTGTCTGGTAAATCCACCAGCTCAACCTTGAATATATCTGCATTATTTTGCATATACCATGTCATATATTCTGAATACATAGCACTACCTAAATATTTAATTACCCTTCTCAAAGCTTCTGCGTTATATATTTCACAAGCTGTCCCAACTGCATAATCCTTAGCTGCAGTATAATCAGCTCCCGTTCGGAAATGATGTGCCAAGAGATACTCCGCAATCTCGGACGAAACTGCTGGGCAATCCGCAGTTATTCGAACAATAACATCTATATCATAATGATCACATGCCCCTAAATATCTCAGAATCACATCATCAGGATCGCCTTGCCAGAAATGAACTTTTTCTCCTAATGTATAATCCTTTAAAATTGCATCTTCTTCTAGATCTGATGTAGCCAGTATTACCTCATCAACACCTTTTATTTTCAATGCATTTGCTAGACATCTCTCTACAGAGGGCTTACCATTAATTAGCAATGTTGCTTTATTCTTTAATCGAGTCGACTTCATTCTGCATGCAACTATTGCGCCTACACGTGCATGTTTAAAATCACTGGTATCAACAGTATCACCAGCTGCTAATTCCCGTTCAAGCACACGTCGACCAGCCTGTAATTCGACTATTTGACTAAAAGTGTTACCTGTTTTATTTGTTCTACGGAAAATAAAGTCTGAAGGAGCTAGTAAGGAACCTTTTGCAACTTTTTTACCTAAGATAGGCACTTGTATACTCTTTGCAAGGTACTGCTTTTCTGGGTTAGAAATAAACGGTCCTTCCAACATTTGCGGACATGCTGATAATCTAGATGCTAACAGCTGCATTTCCTCAAGTTCTAAAGCTGAGAATTTGTCATACTCTGCAGTGCTTCTATTGTGTACAATATGTTTTTCCACCAGTGTACATCCTCTAGCTACTGCAAGTAGCGGCAAAACAGTAGCCAAATCACTTTCAGCGGCAACATGATCAGCTATACATATTTCATATTCTGGAAATGCAGCCCTTAGAACAGGAATCTTTTGCAATCCAGTATCTTCTGGATTGGTTGGGTATGCCTGAAAGCCTATCTGCAATATTAACTGCGCAAGAGGCGCTACTGTTTTCAAATCATTTATAAAACTCTCTATCTCAGATAATTCGTAGCCTGAAACATTTAGCATTAATGCTTTCCCAGACAGGCTCACTCCTCTCAATGCATTCAAAACCTCTTGATTACCAAGCACTGATGCCTGTAACTTGATTCCTATAATTTTATTTAAATTTTTATCGAGTATCTCAACCCCATATAAATCAAACAAATCAATCCATACTCCCTCAAAATGTTGAAACGCTGTATCAATGAGGCTTCCCCATTCTTCATGAGAAAAATACAATTTTTGGTATACGCCATACCATTCATAGTCCGGCATTGAAATCGTATCAGCGCAAAATGGCTGAAACTTAATATGCTTATTCTTATACTCAACTTGACTAAAGTCTTGTATCATTTTTCTTAGAATTAAAAGATTGCCCCCATGCGAATTAGCACATTCACATATGAGTATTGACTGTCTGTGATTTCTCATGATTAAAAAATATACTCTAGAAACAAAATTAATCTTTCAAAAAACTCTTTAGGCTATGAACAACATGATCCTGATCAGCAAAACCTAAATCAAAATACAATGGCAAACTAATTGCCTGCGTAAAATATTTTTCCGCTTCCGGAAAATTCCCCCAAGCAAAACCCAGATTCACATAATAAGGCTGGGTGTGTACAGGAATGTAATGCACTTGAACCCATATGTCGGCCTGCCTGAAAGCATCAAATACTTTTTTTCTTTTCTCGACAGGAAACCTGACAGCATACAAATGCCACGATGACTCCTCTGATCGCATAGGCAATATTACTGGCATATCAGCCAACAAATCATGATAACGTCTAGCTAGCGACCTTCTCTTAGCAACAAACTCCGGCAATCTTTTAAGCTGACTCAACCCTAGGGCGGCCTGCAGATTGGTCATCCTATAGTTAAACCCAAGCTCGAGTTGCTGGTATTCCCAAGCGCCTTGGGGTGGTTTAACCATTTGATCTGCTTTCTGCGCGATACCGTGACTTCTGAGGCGTGCCAGTCGATTCGCAATATCCGGATTGTTGGTGAGAGCCATGCCACCCTCGCCGGTTGTAATGATTTTTACCGGATGAAAGCTAAACACAGTAATGTCGCTGTATTGACATGCCCCGACTGGTTTACCGTCATACTCTGCCCCTACAGCATGCGAGGCATCTTCGATAATACGGAATCCATATTGCTGAGACAATGCGTGAATCGCTTTCATGTCACATGGCAATCCGGAAAAATGCACAGGAATAACTACTTTAGGTAATTTGCCTGCCTTCTGCGCACGCTCAAGTTTATCCTGCAGCGCTGCCACGCTCATGTTAAGCGTAACGGGGTCAATATCAACAAAATCCACATCTGCACCACAGTATCTTGCACAATTGGCACTCGCCACAAAGGTGTTTGGGCTAGTCCACACAAGGTCACCAGCCCCCACTTCCAGTGCGAGACAAGAAATATGTAAGGCAGCAGTAGCATTACAAACAGCAACCGCATGATTGGCATAACAATACGTGGCCATAGCACGTTCAAACTCGGCTATGCCGGGGCCCTGTGTCAACCATTCCGAGTTCATCACTTCAACTACAGCGGCGATGTCTTCATCGATTATATTTTGTCGTCCGTATGGAATCATGAGTTGTCTCAATAATCAATTCATTTATATCACTATTAAAAATTAGCCCAGTAGCTTTATGTAAGCTAATAGCTCTTTGAAAATCAGATCATGTGCTTCTGCGGATATATGATAACCATCATCTAATAGCAAATTTGGATTCTCTCTAGTTATTTTATTCAAATCCAAAAGCTTGCATGAATTCGCTTGTGCCTTGATAGATAGAATCGAATTATATTCATCCACTATTTTCTCTACCGCGTAGTTACGCTCCTTAAGTTTTGCGCCAGGGCTAGGAATATTTACAAAGATAATCTTGTCACCTGCTATTGAAATAAACCGATCTAAGTTGTTCTTCCACTGATTTAAAGTGACATATTGCTTAAGTTTATTTCTTGTATACCAAAATCTTTTCTTAGACTTATAACTAATAACGGCTTTAACCAAGGGGCGTACCAACTTGACAGACATTAACAGCTCAACAATACGACGTTCCTTTTTTGTAAAGAGGCGTGGCATGCAATCTACTACACCTAAGAAATATACAATTAGGTCTGGCTTAAAAGACTGTAAGGTTTCATATAAATAATTCGCCGTTAGGACATTACTGGAATCATTGGCCCTTAGTGAAGCATTAACAACAACACTATTCTCTAATTCAAGCTGCAACTTATATGCATATGTAGCCGTCAATCGCACACCTTGATCAGGCCTTACCATTGATAAAGAATCACCGATAATTAGTATATTGTGCATCATGATTTGCCTGATAACACATGTATCCAATTCATAGGAAAAACCCTAGCAGACAAAATCCACGTTAATAGAAACATTAACATTGAGGATAACAAAGAAACTTTTGCTGCTCCTAACAACCCCTGCTCATTCACCGCATAATACATCAAGAAAAAATGCATTACTCCTATTATGGCTGTTATGGATGATAGTAAGTGAGTCTTTGCAGCATAAACTATGTATAAGCCAACAGAATAATATGCACCCATAAATGCCGTTGAGTAAACAAGCCAAGGTATGTATGTAATTGCAGTCCGAAAAGACTCACCTACGAGATATGGAATAAATAATTGTGCTGAATAAATATAAATAGAACTTACTAGAAACAAACCAATATAAAAAGCATAAGTACTACGGACTAGATTTTTTTTATCATTATCAGAAATATTCGATAGAATCTTAAAAAACTGAGGCGAATACGCTTTAATAAACCCATCAATAAAAAAACCTAGAAAAGTAGAAACTTGAGTGGCAATCGTTAATATACCTACCGCATCCGTTCCTAAAATCTTTGACACTACAAACCTGTCTGACATGGCAATCGCCATGCCACCTAAAGTATGCGGAATTAACGGCATACCAAACGCTAGCACTTCTCTTGTGTAATCCTTATTGCGCAACCAATTCACTAGCCCTTCTTTCTTTAAAGTTACCAATGAAATAAATGCAAACAAAAAAGTAGCAAAGACTATAGCCCACACCCTGCCTGTCCAGCCTATCAACAAGCCTAATACTAAAACAAGGGAAATTGCTAGGTTAAATACTGTTTGAGCCACTTGAAAAAAACCATAACGGTATGCTTGATGCTGTACCTGCCACATGGTAAGCCGGATATTAATCACAAACTGTGCAGCAGAGGCAATTGCTGCGATAAATAGCCACTGCTTTGGCAAATTGATCCAAGAAGAGATGGCATCACCAGTTAACAACAAGAAGAATAGAATGAATGTAGTACTTCCAGCGAGAACCAATAAACTTGCTCCCACAAATTGCGGATGATTCACCGTTTGGTCAAAGTATTTCACGCTTACCGCGCCATGTGCACTTAACCCGGTAAATGCACCCATTATCGCAATCACCGCGCTTACCAATGTCACCAGGCCATATTCTTCTGGGGTAAATACTCTGGTTAGTATTGGTAATAGCAAAAATGGAATGGCCCCATTAAGCACGTTAGCCAATGCGTAGATGGCTGTATTGCCCAGCAGTTTAGACTTGAATAACCTTTTCAGCATTTAAACTTACTGTACAGCCTGCAAAAGATTCTGGACTATTGTTAGTAATGTTGCTTCGTCCAAATCTGGTGACATCGGCAGGCTTATCACTTCTTTTGCAGCCGCTTCCGCCACGGGGAACGCACCCTCGCCAAGGTCTAATGAAGCAAATGCAGGCTGCATGTGTAGAGGAACAGGATAATGCACTGCAGTGGGCACACCAGCATCTTTAAGTTTCTGCTGAACTTGCTCACGGTTTTTTACACGCACGGTATATTGCGCATACACACAAGTATTAGACGGCTCTACGTATGGTATAACAACAGCCGTATCGGTATTGCCGTTATGCGCTTTTATCAACGCAGAGTACTCCTCACCTAGCTCGCCACGCTGCTGCACCTCCCAGTCAAACCTATCCATCTTTGCCAACAAAATTGCTGCCTGAATGGTATCCAAGCGGCCATTCAAACCAATTCTGGAGTGGTAGTAACGTTTCTCTTGTCCATGTGCGCGAATCTCCCTCATTGCTTTTGCCAGAGAATCATCATTGGTGAACAGAGCCCCACCATCACCATAAGCTCCTAATGGTTTGCTGGGGAAGAAACTGGTAGAACCGATTGTACTGAGCGCACAGGATTTTCTGCCTTTATAGGTGGCACCAAATGATTGTGCAGCGTCCTCAATCACCGGCAGGTTGTATTTTGCCGCTATGGCATTAATAGCATCAAAATCCGCACATTGTCCATACAGGCTCACTGGCATAATCGCTTTGGTTTTTGAGGTGATAGCGGCTTCGATTTTGGTAGGATCGATATTGTAAGTTTTAGGGTCGATATCCACAAAAACCGGCTTTGCACCAATGAGCGCAATCATCTCACCAGTCGCAATAAAGGTAAATGGCGTGGTAATTACTTCATCCCCTGCACCGATACCCAATGCCATCATTGCAATCAGCAAAGTGTCGGTACCGCTACTGGCGCTGATGCAGTGCTTGACGCCCACGAAATCTGACAGCCTTGCTTCCAGTTCGGCGACTTCGGGCCCCATGATATATTGGCCATGCTCAAGCACTTTGTTGATGCGTGACTTGATATTTTCTTCCAATACTTTGTATTGGGTTTTCAAATCAATAAATGGAATAGGTTGTGTCATTTCTTACCCGATTAAATGGCATTTACCCGCCACTAGTTTGTAATGTTGCCCTGTTTCAGGGCAAGTAGTTTCGGCATCACCCTTCAAAGGCAAATCCAACCTCGCCCCGTGTCGGCTCATCCACCCAATCTGCCTTGCAGGCACACCCACCATCAATGCATAAGCAGGCACATCTTGAGTGATAACAGCTCCAGCACCGATAAACGCATAATCGCCGATCGTAACGCCACATACGATAGTGGCATTGGCGCCAATTGTTGCGCCCCGTTTCACTAGCGTATTTCGATACTCATCTTTTCGTGGAACTGCAGAACGTGGATTATAAACATTGGTAAAGACCATACTGGGGCCGCAGAAAACGTCATCTTCCAGCGTTACATTGTCGTAAACAGAAACATTGTTTTGGATTTTGACATTGTTACCAATCACTACCTTATTACCGATGAATACATTCTGTCCGAGCGAGCAATCTTTCCCGATGCTGGCGCCACTACAGACATGCACCCAATGCCATATTCGCGTGCCATCGCCGATAGAAGCGCCTTCATCCACAATCGCCGTCGGGTGCATGGTCACATTCATATCAATAATCCAGTGGCAGAGCCACCCGCTTACCATCGCGCGCTGAAAGGTAAGTAGCAATAAGCACCTCTAGAGATTTCAGCCCTTCCCGGCCATCTGTTTCCGGCTCGACCTCGCCACGCATAACCTTAATCACATTCTCATAGTAAAGCGGATGGCCAAACCCATAAACAGAGGTTGTCTCATAATTGCTAGACTTAACTGCTTCATCGTCTGGGTCTTTTTCTGCAAATTCCCAATGTTGGATTTCATTGACCGCGACTCCTCCTACCCTGACCGTACCCTTTTCGCCAATAATCGTGATACTGCCTTCTAGGTTTTTCGGGTAAGTCAGCATAGTAACGTTCATGGAGCCCAACGCCCCGGATCGCCAGCGCACGTTGAGCACACCGGTATCTTCGACTTCGATATCCCGCTCAAGGGTTGCGGTGTAGGCGTGCAGGCTTTCAATGGGCCCAATCAGCCAATCAAGCAGATCCACATAATGGCTGGCCTGATTCATGAAGGCACCTCCATCAAACTCCCATTTACCACGCCAGGCTGCGCTGTCGTAATAAGCTTGCGGCCTAGTCCAGAAGACATTGACGTTCACCATGTATATCCGGCCAAAGCGCTTTTTCTCGACCGCACGCTTCAGCAACTGCAAAGTAGCGTTTCGACGGTTCTGCTTGACCACAAACAGGCGCACTCCCGCATCATCACAAGCCTTGACCATGCGAAGTCCATCGTGCCAGCGAGTTGCCATTGGCTTCTCGGTCACCACATGCCGTCCGGTTTTTGCGATGGTGATCGCCTGTTCCGGATGCAATCCGCTCGGCGTAGTGAGAATCACTACATCAGCATCGGTACCAGCCAGCAAATCATTCAGGTCGGCATACGGTTTTGCACCTGTATATGCAACAGCCGCCTCCAGTGCTTTGGCATCAATATCGCATACACCCACCAACTCAGCATTTTCTGCATGCTGTTTGATTGAATCAAAATGGTTTTTTGAGATACGTCCGCAACCCACTAGGGCAAAGCGGATTTTTCTTTCGGTAATCGGTGGAGGATAAATGTGCATTTGAACTTAGCTTTCGATATCTTTTATTAAGCTTTAACGATGTGTGTTGCAGACTCCAGATACTTCCCTCTGGAATCCACAATCAATTTTGCATGCTGTTTGATTAAATCATAATTAAACTTGTCGTGATCCGTTGCCAACACCACACAATCGAAGTCTGCTAATGATTGTGTATTGATCTCAACGCTCGCCAAATCAAAGTGGTGTTCTCGCATCTTCGGGAATTTGGGGATATGTGGATCGCTGTAAGCAATCGTCGCACCCAAATCACGCAGTTTTTCCATCAGGAATACTGAAGGTGATTCTCGCATATCATCCACATTTTTTTTGTAAGCAATACCCAGCACTAATATCTTACTGCCATTGATGGCTTTTTTCTGCTGATTTAACCCAGATGCAATTTTTGAAACCACATAGTCCGGCATCGCAGAATTCACCTCGCCCGCCAATTCGATAAACCGGGTATGTACCCCGTACTCTCTGGCTTTCCATGTCAGATAGAATGGGTCAATCGGGATACAATGCCCGCCCAGCCCAGGGCCGGGGTAGTATGGCACGAAACCAAACGGCTTGGTGGCTGCGGCGCGAATCACCTCATGGATGTCAATATCCATTTTATCCGCAACGATTTTCATCTCATTGACCAAGCCTATATTTACTGCGCGGTGTATATTTTCTAGCAGCTTGGTCAGTTCGGCCGCACGTGTCGAACTCACTGGAACAACTTTATCAATCACTTGTCCATATAATGCTAAACCAGCTTCCAGACAATCTTTGGTATGACCACCACATACTTTGGGAATAGTTTTCGTTGTGAAGTTCGGATTACCCGGATCCTCACGCTCAGGCGAAAACACAAGAAATATATCTTGGCCTACCTTCAATCCCTTGGATTCCACCCGGGGCTTCAACTCCTCATCCGTGGTGCCCGGGTAAGTAGTGCTTTCCAAAGAAAACACTTGTCCGGCGCGCAAATAGGGTACCAAGGAGTCCGTTGTATCAGTTACATAGCTTAAATCTGGCTCACGGTATTTGTTCAAGGGCGTTGGTACACAAACAATCAAAGCATCTACTTCACTCGCGCGTGAAAAATCAGTAGTTGAACTAAAACCAGCTTTGACAGCAGCCTGAATAGCCTCTGACGAAATATGCTCGATATATGATTTCCCTAGCTCCAGACTTTCAACTTTGGATGCGTCAATATCAAAACCAATCACTTTGTAGCCAACTTCTGAATATCGCAGCACCAGAGGCAACCCGACATAACCCAGACCAACGATACCGATTACCGCATCCTTGGTGTTGAGCTTGTTAATCAATTGTTCTTTAATCATATTAAGCTTTTTATCTTTATGTAGTAGTTAATGGGTGCAAAATAAGACCGCTCATGGTTGCTTTTCAGCAACCCTTCCATATGTATCATCAAATCGCACGATATCGTCCTCACCTACGTAATCGCCACATTGCACCTCGATAATGGCAAGTGGTTCAGAACCCTCATTGGCCAGGCGGTGACGATGAGTTTTGGGGATATAAGTAGATTGGTTTGCTTGCAGCGTAAAAACCATATCACCATTGGTAATAGTAGCTTCCCCTGACACCACCACCCAATGCTCAGAGCGATGCTTGTGCATTTGCATGGATAACTTCGCACCTGGTTTCACTACTATGCGTTTGATTTTAAAGTTGGATCCTTCTTCAAGCACCGTGTATGTACCCCAAGGGCGGTGAACTGTACGGTGGAATTCGGTGAGTTCCGGGCGAGTGTTTTTTACTTTTGTCACCAGATTCTTGATATCCTCAGCACGGCTTCGGTCACATACCAGCGTTGCATCCGAAGTTTGAATAACGGCGACATTCTTTAATCCCAGAGTGGCAACAACACCTCTGCTGGCCCAAATCAAGCTGTCGTTAGTATCTTCGCTGTAAACATCCCCATGCAGCACATTCCCATGATCGTCTTTAGGCCGCTTGGCATATAGCGAATCCCAGCTGCCCAAATCGCTCCAAGCCATATCCACCGGCACAACAGCCACTTTTTCGGCCTTTTCCGCCAAACCATAATCCATCGACAAATTGGGAAATTCAGTATATTGCTCTGCAAGAGTTTCAGCCTTCAGTGCGCGCACCAGCTTATCAATCTCGGGCTGGTATGTTGCAAGCATCTGCATGAACGCACTTGCCTTGAAAACAAACATGCCACTATTCCACAAGAACCCCTGCTGCAGGAACTCTTTTGCACGTGCCAAATCAGGTTTCTCGACAAATTTCTCCACTGCATAAACTGGTATTTCCCCGCTTGCAACTTCTTTCTGGCTTGGTTTGATGTAACCATATCCCGTGGCGGGTTCGTGGGGTTTGATTCCCAACAATACCAGATACCCCTGCTGAGCGACCTGCTCCGCAGCCTGCCAGGCCTGAAGGAATGCAGCCTGATTATCAATGGCATGATCTGAAGCAAACACGCCGATGATTGCATCCGGTTCACGTTGGTAGATTTGATATGTTGCCCATGCGATAGCTGGCAGGGTGTTGCGCGCCATGGGCTCTGCCAGCACATTTGTCACTGCATCTAGAGCCAACTCTGCCAATTGACCTTTTACTTGAAACTTGTGATCTTCATGCGTCACAGTAAAAAGTCGGTCAGCCGTGACATGCTCAAGCAAACGCGCTGCGGTCTGCTGAAGCAGGGTTTGCTTGCCATTTAACGCCAGCAGTTGTTTCGGCTGCATCGTGCGCGACAACGGCCACAGACGCGTGCCGGACCCCCCGCATAAAATCACGGCATATGAAGTCATGCAACACTCCTTTGTTTTTCATGCTGTTTCGCTTCTTCGCGCAACTCTTCGATCTCGCGTTCTAATGCAGCATACTCTTGCAACTTGATTTTCAAAAAGTTTGCGGTCATTTGTGATTTTTCTTCGATACCGCTAGGCGTTAGCAGATACATATACGCAAGCTTGTTCTGACTGTTACGAAAATTAGCTGCTTTTAGCAAGCCTTTTTCTATCAGGGCTTTCAAACAGTAATTCACACGACCAAGGCTGATACCTAATGCACGCGCAAGATCGCGTTGACTGATTTCCGGGTTGGTTTCCAGTATCTTGAGGATTTTATAACGGTATTCGTCTGTAAGCATGGGTTAATTGTGGCTTCGTAGCCACTGCGTTCAATCGCTGAACGCAGTGTATCAAGATTCACCAAAACTATGCAAGAAAAATCAACAAGCTTCTACCAATTTTGGGTGAATTTCTTGATGTCGCGCAATTCCCGCTTGGTCGGGCGCCCTGTACCGCGGTCGCGCAAGGCGAAATCGTTCTCTCTGGTAAGTTTGGCCTGCTCGCGTCTTGTTCTGCTCTGTTCAGTTTCTGCATACAGCGTTGCCGCCTCTGGTGCACCACGCCTTACATCTGACAATCCAGTGACTGAGACTTCTATCTCATAATCTCGCGTTCGAATCTGGATGCACATGCCGATTTTGACTTCCTTTGCAGTCTTGGCACGCTCACCATCCACACGCACCTTACCGCTGTCTATCGCATCGGCTGCAAGGCTGCGGGTTTTGAAGAATCGTGCGGCCCATAGCCATTTATCCAATCTGCATTTGAGTTCTGTGGATTCCTGTTTCATCGACTCAACCTATGAAGAAGCACCATGGCCACGCCTTTGCTGGTTGCTCTCAAAAGTAGTGCGGTATTGTGCCAGCGTCGCCTGCGATTTACCCATCACCGTATTCGGCGAATAACTACCCAAACTATCTGGTGCACCAGCAGGCTGACCCGTCAGGTACGCGATACCTTCCAGCACATGATCGATTGCGATGATCGTGAACTTGCCGGCCTGCACTGCTTCTATCACTGCCGAATCCAGAATCAAATGCTGCTGGTTGCGCTTGGGAATCATGACACCTTGCTTGCCATCCAGACCCAGTGCCTGACAGACCCGGAAATAACCTTCGATCTTTTCGTTGATGCCGCCGATCGGCATCACTTCACCAAATTGATTAAGCGCGCCCGTGACTGCAACACCCTGCTGGATAGGCAACCCGGCGAGCGCGGACAAAAGCGCGAACAGCTCTGCACAGCTGGCAGAGTCCCCTTCCACCCCGTTGTACTCCTGCTCGAACACCAATGATGCGTTCAAACTCAAAGGTGCCAGATGCGAGAAGCTGGCACTGAGCCAGTTTTGCAAGATAAAAATGCCTTTGTCGTGATTGGGGCCACTCATGTGCACTTCACGGTCGATGTTGATCAGCCCTTTGGCACCAGGGTAACAACGTGCGGTAATGCGGATAGGAGAACCGAAACTGGCGTCCCCCAATTCGATATGCGTCAGTCCGTTCACCTGCCCCACTACCGCGCCATGCACCTGAATCAGCAACTCGTTATCAATGATGGAGTCACGAATCTGGGCCTCAAAATAAGCATGGCGTGCAGATCTTGCGGTGACTGCATGCCGCACATGCTCGGCTGTTACGAATGGCTCGTTATTTCCATAGGCCGCGCTTTCAAGCATCAGGCATTCCAGACGTGCAAAGCTGGTGCTTATCCGGCTTTGATCCTCTTCGTGACGCTGCATCGCATTGATCAGAGCGGATACCCCATCTGCGCTGAAGTGCTTGGTTCCATGCTGCACGCACTTTTGCGCCACAAAACCGGCAATGGCGGCATAGTTTTCAGCATTGGCCTGGATTCGCTCGGCAAACTCCACCTTGATGGGGAAATGTTCAAAGAAATCCGGATTCTGATCTAGACAGTCGTAAAAGTCCTCTCGCGTGGCGATCAGCACGAATTTCACCTGTATCGGCAGCAGCGTCCTTGCCTGCAACAAATTGGTATTCTGTGTACCGCCACCCGTATCTTCAATCTGCAGCGTGCCGTTGCGCAGGAAGCGATGCAGCTTCTCGATGATTTGTGCGCCATTGGCTTCGTCGGATAGCAAGTCGCGCAAATGCAGCAAGAGCATGCCACCATCCGCCTTGTGAATGTTGCCTGCACGCAGGCGCAGGAACTCGGGCGTGCTAGTGGCATCGGTCACGCTCTCGACCGCGCCGAATAGCGACTGCATGCTCGGGTCATTGTCGTAGACCACAGGCTGCCGCAAGCCTTGCGCATGCGCCACTCGGCTATCCACGAGCACATTCACTCGCAGACGCGCTAGCGAGGTCTCGCTCATCAACGCCTCTACAATCTCTCCATCCGTCTGTGTCGGCGGCTGCCATCCGGCCAGATATTGCATCGTCTCCTGCTTCACCAAACGCAGATAGCGGCTGATATGCTGGCTCGTTGATTCTGGCAGATCTCGAGTGATGTGCTGCGTAAGCTTCTCGATGGAGTTTTGCAGGCGCGTTTCCACTCCTGTCAAAACATCTCGATGGTTTTTTGCGCACGCCATGCGCATCATTTCTGCCACCAAATCCCGCGAGAACTGGTCCATCGCTTCCCTAAGTTCTGTGCCCCGGCCTACCGGCAATTTTATTAAGGTTGGCAGCTGCGCGTCTTCAAAGGAACATACAGCGACCAGGTCAGATAAGGCATTTAATTGATGTTTGGCTCGGGAAACTTCCAGCATGGCGCTCTGCATCAACGAACTGCGTCCGCTGCCTTGCGCGCCAAGCACCAACACGTTAAAGCCCACATGCGGCAAATGGAGCCCAAACATCGCTGCCTTCTTGGCTTCGGCTTGTGCCACCCAGGCATGTTGGTGCATGCCGGTGCCTTGTCCCAACAAATCTGCCGTACTAGCAAAATCCAGGTCAGGCAATGCACTGCGCGCGTTCAATTCTTCAGGTTTTAAAATTTGCATGATTACTTCTTGATATCCAAATTACTTGGTATTTTCCCAACGGACTTGCGCCTCGTCGTCACTCGTTTTCGCTTCCACCCAGCGATCACCCTGCTCCGTTTGTTCCTTTTTCCAGAAAGGGGCTTGTGTCTTCAGATAATCCATCATGAATTCACAAGCCTGAAAGGCATCCCCACGATGCGCGCTGGCTACCGCCACCAGCACGATCTGGTCTTGTGGTTTGAGAGTACCGACACGATGAATCACTGTCGCCTCCAATATATTCCAGCGTTTCCTGGCTTCCTGTTCGATAGTCTGCAGCGATTTCTCCGTCATGCCAGGGTAATGTTCCAGCGTCATGCCGCCAATCTGGTCGCCGTTGTTGATATCCCGAACCTGGCCGACAAAGCACACCACCGCGCCTGCGTCGGCATGTGTCTTGCGAATCTTCGCAACTTCCAGCCCCACATCAAAATCCTCGGTCTGAACGCTAACGCTCATTACACAAACCCGCCTTATCCGCCTGTCACCGGCGGGAAAAAAGCTACTTCATCACCTGCTTTGATCTGGGCCTGATCGTCCACCAGCTCGTGATTGATAGCAGCGCGTACCACCTGTTTGCCCGTGAATATTTTCGCCCACACATCACCGCGAGTAGATAGGTATTGCTTGAGTAACCGCACGGTAGTCACACCGGTCGGAAGTGATAATTCCTCGCTGGAATAATTGACACTTTCTTTGATTCTTGCAAAATATAAAACTTTTATATTCATATAGTTATATATTATATCTAATCTTCTTTATCATCAATGACATCATCCAGCAGATCGGCCTCTGCCGCACCAATCTCGGCTCGCTCAATCTGCGCGAAACGCCGCGATATCTTCTGGCTGCTGATATGTACCTGCTGGGCGTTCTCGTGGGCCTGACGGATATTATCCGCCAGTTTCTTCATGCGCACGTCAAAGCGCTCAAAATCCTTGGCCAGCTTGCCCAATTCGTCCTTGATGATATGCACCTGCTTACGCATCTCCACGTCCTTCAACACGGCACGGGCCGTATTCAGCACTGCCATCAAGGTAGTAGGAGACACCACCCACACCCGCTTGTTCATGGCGTATTCGATGATTTCACCGTGATAGGCGTGAATCTCGGCAAACACAGCCTCCGCCGGAATGAACATCACAGCGCCATCACTGGTGACATTCGGGATGATGTATTTGCTGGCGATGTCGTCCACATGCTTTTTCACATCGGTCTTGAACTGCTTACTCGCCTGCGCACGTTCCGGTTCGCTTAAACTCTGGTCGAACATACGGTTGTAGTTTTCCAGCGGAAATTTACTGTCTACCGCCACTGTGCCTGTCGGTTCCGGCAGAAAAAGTGCGCAATCCACGCGCGTGCCGTTCTCAAAGGTGTGCTGCATCGCAAAACTATTGGCAGGCAACACGTTACGCACCAAGCCTTCCAATTGCACCTCGCCAAAGGCGCCGCGGCTGCGTTTGTCGCCCAACAGCTCCTGCAAGCTCACCATGTTCGTCGTCAGGCCGTCGATCTTCTTCTGCGCTTCGTCGATGGTTGCCAGCCGCGCCATCACGTTGGTAAAGGTCTCGTTGGTTTTCTTGAAGCCTTCATCCAGCCGCTCGTTCACCTTGCCGGAAATCAGATCCAGCCGTCCTTCAACCGTCTTGCTCAACGATTCAAAAGTCGCGTTGAGTTTTTCCAGCAACTCTTCGCGGTTTTTGGCCATGTTCTCCGTCTGTGCCAGTTTCAGGCCATGCATGGTGTCACGCGTGGCATTCAGCTCCTGCGTCACCGCGTTCTTGAGCAGATCTGCACTGCCCTGTGAGGCAAGCTGGATGCGGTCTCCCAGCCGGTTCAAACTGTCATTCATATCCAGCAGCATCGCACGGTGCTTTTCTTCCATGCTTTGTAACAGTTTAGCTTCCGATGAGTTCTTGAACGAGCGCCACGTCAGCCACGCCATTACAACCAGTTGAAGACACACCAGAATAGTTAGTAGATTAATCATGCAAGAATTATAACCGAGAGCCATCTCACAAGACGTGGTTTATTTGATTGTGTTTTTTGGTAATAATGTCTACTAATCAACTCTATCAATAATATGCGACAGGTACTCGTTTACGCTGATTCACTGACTTGGGGCATCATCCCCAACACGCGTCAGCGTTTACCTTTTGAGCAGCGCTGGCCGGGGGTGCTGGAAATAACGCTTAACCTGCAAGGCCAGCATGTGCGCATCATCGAGGATTGCCTGAATGGTCGCCGAACGGTGTGGGATGACCCGTTCAAACCCGGGAGAAATGGCCTGGCCGGCCTAGCGCAGCGTATCGAGGTGAACTCACCGCTGGAGTTGGTGATTCTAATGTTGGGCACGAATGATTTTCAATCCATGCATGACAACAACGCCTGGCATTCGTCGCAAGGCATTCTCGCGCTTATCTCCTGCATCCGCAATGCGCCTCTCGAGCCAGGCATGCATGTGCCGGAAATTCTGGTGGTTTGCCCACCGGCTATCTCATCGCCCAAAGGGCCGATAGCGCCAAAATTCGAAGGCGGCGAGAAAAAATGCCTTGGGCTGGCGGCGGCTTACCAAAAGGTGTGCGATGAAGCCGGCTGCCATTTCTTCGATGCGGGCAGCGTAGTTTCGTCCAGCGTCATCGACGGCGTGCATCTGGATAAAGCGGAGCACGCCGTTCTGGGTGATACGCTATCAAAAATCGTTTTATCCTTGATGGCAAAGCACTGACTGATTAGCCCGATTTGGCTATTTGAATCGGACCCCAGAATGCTAAACTTGCATTAATACCAAATATAAACAAAGCCATACAAAAACAAGAATTTCCAGGGGGGGGGATGAATGGCAAGCAAAAACGCGCCCAGCAGTTGCCTTAGCGAACACAGCGCATTGGTGCTGCTTGCTTTGTTGCTGTGCGGAGATTTTGTCTATATCGCCATCCATATCGCAAACGCTTTGTTGCATCATATTCCGCTTTACAGCATCGAGTTCGATCATAGCTATTCTGAGTTTTATGGCTACATGAAGCTACTGTGGGTTTGCCTGCTGCTGATCTACATCCAAACCAAGCAGACTACATGGCACTACACCGTATGGATACTCATGTTTACTTATCTGCTGATTGATGATTCCATCCAGATACACGAAGTGATGGGGTACAGGATTGCAAAAGCCCTGGAATTCATGCCGTCGATCGGGTTGCGCGCCTACGATTTTGGGGAACTGATCGTTTCGCTGACCGCCGGAGCCATATTGTCGGTGCCGCTAGTGGCGGCCTACACCAAAGGGTCTGCCGCCTTTAGAAAGGTATCGCATGATCTTGCGTTATTTGTATGCCTGCTGGGCGGGTTTGGCGTGGCGGTGGACATGCTACACTCCGTGTTTGGATTCAACCGTATCACCAAGTTCCTGTTTGGCATCATCGAAGACGGCGGGGAAATGCTGACTGTCAGCTTTTTGCTGTGGTATGTGTTCTTAATGGCGATACATCAGGGGGATTCTGGCTGCTATCTTTGCGGCTGGATAAAAAACTGCGTTAGTCGTCTTTATCCTGCTTCGAAAGAAAACGCTATTTAAATATCTTGTGTTTGTGTCATAGAATAACGCTATGACTAAACTCAAGCTCATCATCGGCCAGTGGCTGGCCAACCTTACACGCAAGCTCAAGAACAATTTCTATATCTATCTGGCCGGTTTATTCACGTTGTTCGTGCTGATGGATGCGGGCTTGTTCCATATTGGCGAGAACATGCGAGACAAGGCGTTCGATTTCATGGTGCGGCATCGTGTGCTGGCGCCCAAGGCCGACCCGGATATCATCATCGTCGATATCAACGAAGCCAGCCTGGCCGCTATGGCCAAGGATTACGGCCGCTGGCCCTGGCCGCGGCAGGTGCTGGGGGAGTTCGTAGAGAATATCCAGACGCAGAAACCTAAAGCGATCGTGTTCGATATTGTGTTCAGCGATGCTGACATCTACAATGAAGACAGCGACGCCTATTTCAACGAGGTGATCAGCACTTGCGACGACTGCTTTTTTCCCATACTGCGGCTAGATGCCTCGCAGGACAAACTCAGCAAACTGAAATATGCACAAATCCCCGGCCTAGAAGCCAATCCGGAAGCCGATAGGCAAGCGACGATAGCGGCTATCCTGCCCTACTTCAAAGCCGCACAGAAAACCAATAGATTAGGCACACATAACGTGTATCCGGATACGGATGGCATCCTGCGCGAATATCGTTTGTGGCATGAAGATGCGGGCTGGCTGCTGCCTTCCCTGCCTTTGGTGGTGGGGAATTTTGCACAAACGAACAATTCCCTTCTGCCTCAGAACATGCTCATCAACTGGCGCGGCAAACCGTTCAGTTACCATTATGTCACTTTCAGCGATGCGTTCAGCGATTTGACCAGCAAAGTCAAAAAACGCCCTCAAGACGAATTCACCAACAAGATCGTCATCATCGGCTCTACCGCGCCAGGGCTATTCGACATCAAACCCACCGCCATGGACAAGCAGTTCCCAGGCGTGGAGATCCTGGCTACCGCCATCGACAATGTGAAGCACCGCGACTACCTGAAAGTTTGGCGAGGCACAATGCCTTATGTGTTGATGAGCCTGCTGTTGATCTGGCTGACAACACTGGCATTCTATTTCAATCTGGACCGCGACCGCTTCAATAAGCTGTTTACCAGCGGTCAAATTGGTTTGCTCGTGATTTCGTACATTACTATCAACCTGAGCAACACCTATTTTGACCTAACTGCTCCAATAGCATGGGCATTGGCGTTCTTCGGCATTGCTAAAGTGTATGCCCTTGCAAACGACCGCGCCTTGCAACGCTGGCTGGCATTTGGTGTCAAGTCGAGCGATACGACATCCGCTGTACTGATTATGCCAATCTTGGTTGAAAGCCAGGAGGCGCTGGATGACGGGACGCTAAAAAAATTGAAACGTGCGTTAGAACTTGCAAGCGGCACGCCAAACAGCATCGAGTTCATCCATGGCACACAGGGCGGCATCTGGGGACTGTTCGGTGACATGGTGGTGATGAGCTGGATTTATGCGGATAACCAGGCTGAATATGCGGAGACTGCTTTAGCTGATGCAAAGAACATCGCCGATCAATTACCATCCCTGATTTCACAAACCGGTCTACCTAATGGCACTGCTGCGCGTTATAGCCTGCATGAAGGTAAACTTAACAGCCAGAGCGATGTCAGCACGCTTGCTGCGCAATGGCGCAGCTTGTTTGCACAAGCCGTACTCAAGCTGGAGCACCCTGAACATTAAGGAAATTGCATGAAAATACAATACTGGATTGCCGCTGCATGGCTGGCAGCTTCTTTCAATGCGCTCGCAGAGCCAGGCACTGCACTCAAGGCTGATAGCCTGCGTGCCGAACCTTTTGCGGATGCCAAAGCCACCGGCACCATAAGCAAAGGTGACCAAGTCGATATCATTACGAAAAAAGGTGCCTGGCTACAAGTGAAGACCGCCAAAAGCAAAGGCTGGGTGCGTCTGCTTTCAGTCAAGCGCGGCGGCGCATCCAGCAGTAATGCCGTAGGTGGAGCGATAGATGTCGCCACCGGACGAGCCGGTACTGGCAAAGTAGTTTCCACTACGGGGATACGCGGCTTGAGTGCGGATGAATTGAAAGCAGCCAAGTTCAATGAGACCGAAATACAGAAGATGGAAAGTTATACGACCAGCCCTGCCGATGCGCAAACCTTTGCCGAGGCTGGCGGCCTAAGTGCCAGCAACATCAAGTATCTCAAAGGAGCACAATGATGCGTAAACCCGTTTTATTGGCATTAATCTCGGCAGGCTTGCTGGGCAGTGCGTCCGTGTATGCATTGAATCTTGGCGATGTTCTGAAAGATGCTGCAAAGGAACAGATTGAGAAAGAGCTTGGTACTGAAAAACCTGCCGAAACCCCTCCAGCGAGCCAGCCGGCAACATCTACATCGGAGACTGTTCAGAGCCAGCCAACCAGCGCAGCTCCCGCAGCGAGTTCAAACGCCCCAGCTACTGTTCAAGCAGAAAAGCCGGCATTCAACTGGAAAAAGCCAAGCAAAGAGGAAGAGATAGCCTTGGGACGTGAGATTACCGGCAGCCTGCTGGGCGCTGCTCCACTGGTGAAAGACGATGCGCTGCAGAAATATGTGAACCGCATCGGCCGCTGGGTGGCAAGCCAATCAGAGCGCGCAGACCTGCCTTGGAAGTTCGGTGTGATTGAAAGTGCTGACATCAACGCCTTTGCCGCCCCAGGTGGATATGTGTTGATTACCAAAGGCCTGTATCAAAACCTGCAGAACGAAGCCCAACTGGCCGGTGTATTGGGTCATGAGATCGCGCATGTCGTCAAGAAACACCAGCTTAAAGTGCTGCAAAAACAGCAGTTGCTGAACTCCGGCACAGACTGGATCAAAGAAAAATTTGCTAAAAAGAACAAGATAGCCGAAAAAACCATTGGGACGGGCGCAGAAATCAGCGCACGCAGCCTGGACAAAGAAGCAGAGTTTGAAGCAGACCGCATGGGCATGATTCTGGCAGCGCGCGCCGGTTACGACGTCTATGGTCTATCGGAAGTACTTCAAACAATGGGACAGGTCAAACCGGGAGATAACAGCGTTGCACTTTTGTTCAAGACTCACCCCCATCCGGATGAGCGTTTGGCCAAGCTTGGCGATTCAGCTGGAAATCAGCTGGACAACATTAAGCCTGGAAAAACGCTGGAAAACCGTTTTTACAAGACACACTAGCATGCCTACCAAACACGGCAGATGCTAGATTAAATTCTGCTTTCTCAGTTCGCTCTTGATGTAGGCATAATAGATGGGGGCGGCCACCAAGCCAGGAAGGCCGAAAGCCGCTTCCATACTGAGCATCGCGATAAGTAGTTCCCACGCGTTGGCGCGGATCTTTCCGCCAATAATGCGTGCATTGAGGAAGTATTCCAGCTTGTGAATCACCACCAGAAAAGCCAAAGACCCAATAGCGACGCCAAGTGAGTGGCTCATGCTAACCACGACAATCACAGTATTGGAAATCAGGTTACCGATCACTGGCAGCAATCCGACAATGAATGTGATGGCGATCATGGTTTTAGTGAAAGGCAGGTGCACCCCCATCATCGGCAACACCACCGCAAGATAGATGCCGGTGAAAGTCGCGTTAATTGCTGAGATTCGCACCTGCGCGAACACGATATTGCGAAACGCATCTCCAAACATGGCGATGCGCTGGACGAGCGCGCGCGAGAATGGTTTGTAATGCTCAATCACCACGGCTTCACGCAGTGCGAGCATGCCGCCGATCACCATGGCGATGATCATGTGAGCAGCATGCCGTCCCGCTTGCGTGCCCACGAATTGCAAGTCAGACGAATGGTCACGCAGCCATTGTGTGACCGCCTGCTGCAGCGTCACCGCATTCGCCGGCAAGCGTTCGTCTATCCATTTAGGCAGAATCTGTCGAGAATCTTCGATGATTTGTGCCATCTGTGAAATTAGCCTGCTCAATCCGCCGGAATCCGAACCGAAAAGGGCTGCCATTCCCATGCCTATCAGCGTGATGATGCCGACCACTGCGGTTGCCAGCAGCCCTACCGCAACCAGCTTGGCTATTTTCCCTGGCATTCTGCGGGCGATATACGGTGAGATGATATGTACCAGCTCAAACACCAGCAGGCCTACCAAGAGCGCTGGCAGCAAATGGGCCGCCAGCACAAATACCATGGAGCAAGCCATCAGTATCCAGGCCGCTCTATTGAATCTATCTGTTTGCTCGATCATGTTTATATTCTTTTAAGAGAATCGGGTTAATAACGCCTGGCTTTGTTGAGCAGGCAAGCTGATCTTTACCAGGACGGATTCTCCGAAGGTCTTGTCGAGCACCACTCCATGATATTGCGAGACCGCGCGCATCAATTCCTCCAACCGTTTGTAATCCACATTGACTTGCAGTTCCTGCATTTCCACGAAAGCAAGGATTTGTCCATTTTCCAGTGCTTCTTTGGCAGTGCCCCCATAGGCACGCGCTAGACCGCCCGTACCCAAATTGATGCCGCCATAATAGCGGATCACTCCAACCCCGACATTGATCAGGTCACGCGCCTCGAGCATCTGCAATATAGGCTTGCCGGCCGTTCCAGAAGGTTCACCTGCATCAGAAAAACGCGCCACTAAGCCATTAGGTGTCTTTACCCGGTAAGCATATGCCAAATGACTCGCGTTATGGTATTCCGTGGCCATACTGCGTAGCAATGTCGCCACTTCCCGCTCTGTATCACAGCGCTTGGCAGCTGCGATAAAGCGGGATTTGTTAATGGTTTGTTCGGCGTTTCCCAGCCTGGACAAGGTTAGCATGAATGTATCATATCACCAATTCACCGCCCTTATCAGGACACCCCGGTGATACGACCGTCTACGACGTCTATCCTGCTACTGGCAGGAGATTTAGGCAGCCCAGGCATCGTCATGATATCGCCGCATAACACGACAATGAAGCCGGCACCGCGGGAAAGCCGCAAATCACTGACTTTCAGTACATGCTGATTCGGCGCATTGCGCAATTTAGGATCACTTGAAAAGGAATACTGCGTCTTGGCGATACAAATGGGTAGATTAGGGTAATCCTTAGCAAGACGTTCCAGTTTGACGCGTGCCCGTTCGCTATACTCGACAGCGCCCGCAGCATAGATACGACTGGCAACCGCATGAACCTTGGCTTCCAGAGACGCCGTCAAATCATAGCAGTATTGTCGCTGGCCGTTTGGCTGCTCGAGCATCTCGACGACGTTCCGGGCCAACTCCACTGCGCCACGTGCACCTCGCGCCCAATGCCTGCATAGTACAGCCTTGCAGTTTAGTGCCTCTACAGCTTTGGTCAGCGCTTGTATTTCTTTCGGCGTATCTTGAGAGAAGTGATTGATAGCCACGGTCACTGGCAAGCCAAATACCTCATGTAGATTATTAATATGCCGACTTATATTATTGATTCCATTTAATAAACAATCGACACTCTCCTGGTTCAATTCTGCCAGCTCACAACCACCATGATATTTCAGCGCACGTATCGTGGCAACTAACACTACTGCCTCCGGCTGCAGATTGGCGTTGCGGCATTTGATATCAAGAAACTTCTCCGCACCTAGGTCGGCACCGAAACCAGCTTCGGTCACCACATAATCCGCAAGCTTCAATGCTGTTTTCGTAGCAACCACAGAATTGCAGCCATGTGCAATATTGGCAAACGGCCCGCCATGAATCAGTGCAGGCGTATGCGCCAGCGTCTGCACTAAGTTCGGTTGGAATGCGTCTTTCAGTATAGCCGTCATCGCACCCTGCGCTTGCAGGTCACTGGCAAGGATGGGCTTACCAGCCATATCTTGGGCTATCTGGATATTACCCAGACGCACTTTCAGATCATCCAGATCTTTCGCCAAACAAAAGATAGCCATCACCTCGCTGGCTACTGTGATATCAAAACCTGTGTCTGTATCATAATCCTTATGTCTTAGGTGCACGTGCCTAAGGGCGCGGTCATTCATATCCATACAGCGACGCCAGGTAATTGTCTTGGGGTCTATATCGAGCAGATTGCCTTGATGGATATGGTTATCGATCAACGCTGCCAGCAAATTGTTTGCAGACGTGATGGCGTGGAAGTCGCCGGTAAAATGCAGGTTGATGTTTTCCATCGGCACCACCTGGGCATAACCGCCACCTGTCGCTCCACCCTTCATGCCAAACACCGGCCCCATCGAAGGCTCGCGGATGCAGACCATGGCTTTTTTGCCGATTTTGCACAAAGCATCAGCCAAGCCTATCGTTGTGGTGGTCTTACCCTCGCCAGCTGGTGTCGGACTAATGGCTGTCACCAGAATCAGTTTGCCATCCGGTCTGCTAGAGAGGCTAGACAAACAGTCTTGGCTGAGCTTGGCGACAAATTCACCATAAGGGATCAAATCTTGCCTGGTAATACCGAGACGTTTTGCGATGCCCGAGATTGGCTTCAGCTTCGCGGCTTGTGCAATCTCGATATCGCTGAGCAATTGCTGCTCCTATTTCTTTCCAAACAGCGTGCCTAGCACGCCCCGCACAATTGCACGCCCTAATTGGGAGCCTGCTGCCCTGGCAACTGACTTCGCCGCACTCTCCAGCACAGAATCGGAACGTTTGTTCCTGCCGCCTAGCATATCACCCCAATCAAAGCCTTTGCCTTCTTCGCTCTCATGAGCGGCTTCCTCTTCGGTTGCTGACTGTTCAGCGCGTTTTTTCAGCATCTCGTAAGCAGATTCACGGTCCATTTGTTCGTCATAGATGCCGCGTACTAGCGAAGCGTTCATCACCGCCGCACGTTCAGCATCCGTGGCAGGCCCGATGCGACTTTCCGGTGGAATGATAAAAGCCCTTTCCACCGGTGTTGGGATACCTTTCTCATCCAGGAATGACACAAGCGCCTCACCCACACCCAGCTCTGTAATAGCAGTAACCACGTTCACCTTAGGATTAGGCCTAAAAGTCTCGGCTGCAGAATTGACAGCTTTCTGGTCGCGCGGCGTAAATGCGCGCAAGGCATGCTGCACGCGATTACCCAACTGCCCTAGCACGATATCCGGCACGTCTAAAGGATTCTGCGTGACGAAGTACACCCCGACACCTTTGGAACGGATGATGCGCACCACTTGCTCGATCTTCTGCATCAATGCAGGCGGGGTGTCAGTGAACAGCAGATGCGCCTCATCAAAGAAAAATGCCAGGCGAGGCTTCTCCAGATCACCGACTTCCGGCAGCTTCTCGAACAGTTCGGAAAGCAGCCACAATAGCAGCATGGCATAGACGCGGGGCGAATTGAGCAGCCTGTCGCTGGCGAGGATATTGATCACGCCGCGGCCTTGCCCATCGGTCTGCATCAGGTCATCCAGGTTCAATGCCGGCTCACCGAACAGCATCTCGCCGCCTTCGGTCTCCAGCTGCAATAATGCACGTTGGATCGCGCCCACGCTTGCCGAAGATATATTGCCGTATTCCACCTGAAACTCTTGTGCATTTTCTGCGGCATATTGCGACATGGCGCGCAGGTCTTTCAAATCCAGCAGTAGCATGCCATTATCGTCAGCAATCTTGAAAATGGCATTCAGCACTCCGCTTTGCACATCGTTAAGATTGAGCATGCGCGACAGCAGCAGCGGCCCCATCTCCGCCACGGTCGTACGCATCGGGTGTCCCTTAGCGCCGAACACATCCCAGAATGTGACAGCTGCAGCCTGTGGTTTGAAGTCCTGAATGCCCAGCTGGCCAACGCGTGCATCCACTTTGGGATTGCCACCTCCTGCCTGACTCATCCCGCTCAAGTCACCTTTGACATCGGCCATGAACACTGGAACACCGATACGCGAGAACTGCTCGGCGATGCTTTGCAAGGTCACCGTTTTACCAGTACCCGTCGCGCCGGCAATCAGGCCATGACGGTTGGCCATTTTAGGCAGGATATATAGAAAATCTTCGGCTTTAGCGATACGAACTGGATTTACCATGTTTAAGATGTGATGGTCATTGAGATATTTGCGTTAATTTACAACCAGTATAAACCATGCTTAAGCCGAATTACAGTAGGCTTTTTCTCACATGCGTGCACGTTCATTATCTAAGCAGCCACGCTGCAGGCAAAGCTGGATGCGCCTTTCAGGGCAGCCATTTCAGCAATGAAGTTTTCAGCGGCTAAATGTCGCCTTTGCTGGCTTTCTCCATCAGCCGAATCAGCGCATCTTCGAGTTCCTGAGCAGATCTCTTGGCGCGATCGCTTGGGTTCTTGATGTTTTTCAAATCGAAGGTTGGTCTATCCAGCCCCAACGTTAGTTTTCCTTGTTTTTCATACAATGCAAGTCGACATGGCGCAAACACGATGAATTCAGGATGGTCAAGCATAATCTCGATGCCCATGCTCAAGTTGCAGATTGCATAAACCTCTTTCACGCCCTGCGGGTCGATATCGCGCTTTTTAATCTGCTCAGCGATGTTGAAATTGGCTGCCGTAACAAAATTCATGCCTTGAGACACGCTTTTCAGGCTATCCACCACATCTTGATGGCTCAAGCCCGGGTTCACCGGCACCTCGTAGATTGCGTTATCCAGGTCTAGCGGTGGGAGCCCGTTTGGCATCGCGATCAGTCTTGTTGCCGGCGTATGCGCACACCCCATCAGAGCGAGAAGACATAAACTAACAATAATTTCCTGTATCCGCATCTTGCACTCCCGCAAAGTTGAATGGGATGGATTCTCGTGGCAGATGGCTACGACTTCAGCGACTCAAGTCACATAGCCCCTCGACTGACCCTAAACGCGTCGTCAATCGCCTTGCGGTTATATTTCGGGGCAAGCAACTGAATGAACCCGTACATATATCCTCGCAAGAATGCATCTTTGCGCACACCAAGGTAGGTCGTGCTGGACGGAAACAGGTGCGAGCAATCCAGGCGCACCAGATCAGCGTCACGCGTCTCATCATAGGCCATATTGGCAATCAATCCTACGCCGAGACCTAGACTAACGTAGGTCTTAATGACATCAGCATCGATTGCTGTCAGTACGATATTAGCCATTACACCGGCATCGTGGAACACCTTGCTAACGATGCTGCTGCCGGTAAATGTCGCGTCATAGGTAATCAATGGGTAACTAGCCAGCTTGGCTAAGGTCAGTGGGTTCGCCTCCGCCAGCTTATGGCCTTTGGGCACGATGGCACAGCGATTCCATTCATAACATGGCAGGCAAATCAGATGTTCATTTTGGCTGATCTTCTCCGTTGCGATGCCAATATCTGCAATCCCTTCCGCCACCTGTGTCGTCACCTGCTCCGGCGTACCTTGGTGAATGTTGATCTTGACGTGCGGGTAAGTCTCCATGAACTGTTTGATGGCATTGGGCAGGGCGTAGCGCGCCTGGGTATGGGTTGTAGCAATCGTCAATATACCGCTTTCCACCTTGCTGAACTCATCGCCGACGCGCTTGATGTTCTGCATCTCCAGCATCACAGTGGCGGCAAGCTTGAGAATGTGTTTGCCTGGCTCGGTAACCCCGGTCAGCCGCTTGCCGTTACGCTGAAATATCTGCAGATTGAGTTCATCTTCGAGTAACTGTATCTGCTTGCTGACACCCGGCTGGGAGGTATGCAGCGCCTCTGCTGCGGCCGAGATGTTCAGGCCCTGCCGTGCCACTTCATGCACATATCTTAGCTGGTGCAGCTTCATGATACTATCCCCTTGTTTTTATAACTAAATGATATACCAAAATAAGCAACAGGTATTAAGTAATTATATAAAATTCTGTTATATTTGCGGCCTGTTTTAATAGGCTTCAAGTTATGGATTTAGGCTATATCATCTCCGGCTTCGCTGTTGGCTTGCTGGTAGGCATCACCGGGGTTGGCGGCGGCTCGCTCATGACGCCATTGCTGGTGTTCTTGTTCGGATTCAAGCCAGCTGTCGCAGTCGGTACGGATCTGCTTTATGCAGCAATCACCAAATCTGGCGGCGTACTCGTACATCATAACACGCATAAATCGGTCGATTGGCGCGTTGTCAAATGGCTTTCAATTGGCAGTCTGCCAGCATCTATCGCGACGATTTACCTGATCAAGCATCTCATCAGTATCGAAAAAGACATCACCGGCATCATCACCTTCACGCTGGGGATTGCGCTAATCCTCACTGCTATCGCTGTATTGATACGCTGCTATGTTACCCGTAAGCAGATCCGTGAAATCGAAGACAGTCTGATCAGCAGCGGCAGATTCAGACAAATGCAAATTCCTGCTACTGTCTTGGTTGGGGTAACACTGGGGGTGCTGGTCACTATCTCATCCGTAGGTGCTGGTGCGCTAGGCACTGTCGCTATCCTGTTCCTTTATCCAAAAATGAGCACGCTCAAGGTGGTAGGTACTGATTTAGCACATGCAATCCCACTTACAGCGGTTGCCGGATTCGGTCACTGGACACTGGGACATGTCGATTTTATGCTGCTAGGCACCCTTTTGATCGGGTCATTACCAGGTATCTGGATAGGCAGTCACGTCAGTGCAAAAATTCCTGAAAAGACGCTGCGCCCATTGCTGGCTACTTTATTGTTAATCATCGGCCTGAAATTTGTTTTAGCTTAAGAGAACCATGTATAAATACGACAAAATCGACCAAACCATCATCAACGAGCGAGTCGCGCAATATCGTGACCAGGTGCGTCGCTACCTGGCGAAAGAACTGACAGACGACGAGTTCCGCCCCTTACGCTTGCAGAATGGCCTGTACATTCAGCGCCATGCCCCAATGCTGCGCATTGCTGTGCCATACGGCCTGCTCTCCAGCAAGCAGTTACGCAAACTCGGTGACATCGCCAAACAGTATGACAAAGGTTATGGTCACTTCTCCACCCGTCAGAACCTGCAGTTGAACTGGCCAAAACTAGAAGACACGCCGGACATACTGGCAGAACTTGCTACTGTAGAAATGCACGCAGTACAGACTTCTGGCAATTGTATCCGCAATATCACCACCGACCAGTTTGCCGGAATCGCGCCCGACGAGGTAATCGACCCGCGCGCCATAGCCGAAATCATGCGCCAATGGAGCACCTTCCATCCAGAATTTGCCCTGCTGCCGCGCAAATTCAAAATCGCCGTTTCCGGAACCAGACAAGACCGGGCTATCGTACAGGCACATGACATTGGTCTAGAATTCTACAAGGACAGTCAGAATAAGATAGCCATTAAGATTTGGGTAGGCGGTGGCTTGGGCCGTACACCAATTCTGGGTACTGTTATCCGCGAACATTTGGAATGGCAACATATTCTTACCTATTGCGAAGCGATTATCCGGGTTTACAACCTGCATGGCCGTCGTGATAACGCTTTCAAGGCACGTATCAAGATATTGGTTAAGGCATTGGGCATCGAAGAGTTCCGTCGCCAAGTGGATGCCGAATGGGCACGCTTGAAAGATGGTCCAGGCACCATCACAGAATCCGAGCTGGCACGTGTCGCAAAATATTTTGAGCCGATGCCATATGAATCATTGCCCAATACGGATGCAAGTTTCGATGCCGCCATCGCCAGCAATCCTGCTTTTGCCGCATGGGTAAAACGCTGCGTGCACCCTCACAGGCAGCCTGGCTATCGCGCTGTCACACTTTCACTGAAACCACATGGCCACCCTCCTGGAGACATCACCAGCGAGCAAATGTATATAGTGGCCGATTTGGCTGATCAATACAGCTTCGGCGAACTGCGCTCATCACATGAGCAGAACCTGATTCTTGCTGACGTAAAATTATGCGACCTGTTTGCGGTCTGGGAAAAAGCGCGTTCCGCCGGCCTTGCCACACCCAACATCGGCCTGCTGACCGACATCATCTGCTGTCCGGGCGGCGATTTCTGCAGTTTGGCAAACGCCAAGAGCATCCCGATCGCAGAGGCAATCCAGCTGCAATTTGACAATCTGGATTACCTGCATGATATCGGCGATATCGAACTGAACATCTCAGGCTGCATGAATGCCTGCGGACACCACCATGTCGGCCACATTGGCATCCTAGGCGTGGATAAAGACGGCTCCGAATGGTATCAAGTCACCATCGGCGGCAAACAAGGAAACGATGCCAGTCTTGGTACTGTAATCGGCCCATCTTTCTGCGCGGATGAGATGCCGGGCGTGGTACAGAAACTCATCGACGTATATATCAAACAGCGAACGGCTGAAGAACGATTCATAGACACTGTTCGCAGAATCGGCGTAGAACCATTCAAGACCCACGTTTACGCGAAATAGGAAACAATAAATGAGTCAATTGATTGAATTGAAAAACGGCATCGCTAGCACTATCGAGGATGACTGGACGATAGTGAAGCTGCCTCAGACGCAGGTGGAAGAACGCAAACAGGCAGGAAAGGTTGTGCTGTTCAAACTGACGGGCGAACAAACTGTCACGCCTGAACAGATCACCAACACTGTCATCCCAGCCAGCGGTAAAATTATATTGCCGCTGAAGGTATTCTTGTCCAACCAGGAAATGCTGAAGCCTCGCATCGGCAAGGGCGAAATCGGGGTTTGGCTGGCGACGCATGAAGTACTGGATGAATTGACGAATGCCGTTGCCGATTTGAACACCCTGCCCATCATCGCGATTTTTGTCGAGCGCTTTGCAGATGGCCGTATCTTTTCTCTCGGCAACTTGCTGCGGACACGTTATGGTTACAAAAATATCCTGCGTTCATTTGGTGATGTACTACGCGACCAATTATTCTTCCAGAAGCGTTGTGGTTTCGACCAATTCGTCATTCGTGCCGACCGCTCTGCAAACGATGCGATTGCCAGCCTGAACGATTTCAGCACCCCTTACCAAGCCGCCGTGGATGATCCTCGCCCGGCGTTCCAGCGATACCAGCGAGGCGCATGATGGCGGACTTCGACTCAGGGGTAACGATGCTTAAACCTGCCGCAAACAACCCTGCGACCAGACCGCAGCTTACCGATGACTTAGTTGAACGCGTCAACGAAAAGACGCGCGAAGTAATGGTGCTGCTTCTGCAAGCCGGCAAGGAATTCGGCGAGGGTTACATTACTTTCGCCAATAGTTTTGGTGCTGAAGATATGGTGCTCACAGACATGATCTCAAAAAGCGGGGCCAGCATTGAAATCTTTTCACTGGATACCGGCCGCCTTCCAGTCGAAACTTACGATTTAATGGGCGAGACAGAAAAGCATTATAATATGAAGCTTAAGGTGTACTTTCCTAAGCTTGAAGCGGTTGAAAGCTATGTACAAACACACGGCATCAATGCGTTTTACGAATCCATTGAACTGCGTAAAGCGTGCTGTCATATGCGCAAGGTCGAACCATTGCAACGCGCATTGTCAGGAAAAAAAGCATGGATCACCGGAATGCGTGCAGCACAGGCCTTGACGCGGGCCCAGCTCCCGGTGCGCGAGTTTGACGAAAGCAACAAACTGGAAAAGCTGAATCCGTTGAGCAGCTGGACCGAGCAGGAAATATGGTCGTACATCCGCTTGCATGATGTGCCATACAACCGACTGCATGACCAATTCTACCCTAGCATTGGTTGCGCACCTTGTACCCGTGCAGTCGCCATGGGCGAAGACATCCGTGCGGGCAGATGGTGGTGGGAAGATCCACAAAATAAAGAATGTGGGCTTCACGTAAAGAAAAAATAACTTAATTAAGCTTTAGAAATGTCAAAACAACCTTTATCACACTTAGATTGGCTGGAAGCCGAAGCGATTCATATTTTGCGTGAAGTTGCCGGGCAATGTTCCAACCCTGTATTGTTATTTTCCGGCGGCAAGGATTCTCTATGTATCTTGCGCCTGGCTGAAAAAGCTTTCCGTCCCGGTCGCTTCCCATTTCCGCTGATGCACATCGACACCGGCCACAACTACAGGGAAGTGGTCGATTTTCGCGACCAACGCGCAGCAGAACTTGGCGAGCGACTGATCGTACGCTCTGTCGAAGACTCGATGAAACGTGGTACCGTCGTACTGAAAACACCAGACGAACCGCGCAACAAGCATCAGTCCGTGACTCTTTTGGAAGCAATCGAGGAATTTGGTTTCGATTGCTGTATCGGCGGTGCTAGGCGCGATGAAGAAAAAGCCCGTGCAAAAGAACGCATCATGAGCTTTCGTGACGAATTCGGTCAATGGGACCCGAAAAACCAGCGTCCGGAACTATGGAACTTGTACAACGCCCGCTCACACAAGGGTGAAAACATCCGTGCCTTCCCTATCTCAAACTGGACTGAGATGGACGTATGGCAATACATCGAACGCGAGAACCTGGCATTGCCCAGCATCTATTTTGCACATCATCGCGATGTGGTAATGCGAAACGGGGCAATTGTGCCAGTGAACGTCCCCCTTGCCAGTGGTGAAGTCATCATGCCGCCTAGAGCAAGTGAGGAAATTATCAACATGCAAGTGCGTTTCCGTACTGTCGGCGATATCACATGCACCGCCCCAGTGCAGTCAGATGCCGATAACGTGAGCAAAATCGTGCTGGAGACCGCCACAACCACGATCACCGAACGTGGCGCAACACGTCTGGATGACCAAACCTCTGATGCCTCCATGGAACAGCGCAAGAAGGAAGGCTATTTCTAATATGACAACACAACACAATGACTCCCTGCTCCGCTTTATGACTTGTGGCAGTGTCGATGACGGTAAAAGCACATTGATTGGCCGTTTACTTTACGACACCAAAACCATTCTGGCAGACACACTGACACAGATTGAAAAGACTTCCAAAAAGCGCGGCATGGAAGCGGTAGACCTGTCTTTGCTTACTGATGGCTTGCAAGCCGAACGCGAGCAAGGCATCACCATTGACGTAGCATATCGTTACTTCAGCACCGGCACCCGTAAGTACATCATCGCCGATGCACCTGGTCACGAACAATATACCCGCAACATGGTAACTGCTGCCTCAACCGCAAATCTGGCCATCATTCTGATCGATGCGCGCAAAGGCGTTTTGACACAAACCCGTCGTCATAGCTATCTGGCACACCTGGTGGGCATTCCACACATTGTCGTCGCAATCAATAAAATGGACTTGGTCAATTATGATCAAGCTGTCTTCGATAAGATCAAAGCTGATTACATTGCCTTCGCGCAAGAAATCGGATTGGCTCAGGCACGCGATATCCGCTTTATTCCGATGTCGGCGCTCAATGGTGATATGCTTGTGGACAGGTTAGACAGCATGCCTTGGTATAAAGGTGAAACACTGCTGGAGATGCTGGAAAAAGCCCCTGCTGCGCATACCGAACAATCCGAGGAATTCCGCTTTCCCGTGCAATACGTTTGCCGCCCACACGCCTCTGCCGACCATGACCTGCACGATTTCCGCGGCTTTATGGGACGTGTGGAAAGCGGCGAAATCGCAGTGGGCGATGCCGTCACCGTCTTGCCTAACGGCTTTCAGTCCAAAGTAAAACAGATTCTGCTAGGTGAACAACAGCTGCAAAGCGCCCAAACCGAGCAAAGCATTACCTTGCTGTTAGCGGATGAGATCGACACATCTCGCGGCGATATGATTGTGAAATCCGGAGCGAACGTAGAACCTGTGAAGCAAATCGAAGCACATGTATGCTGGCTTTCCGAGACACCACTCTCACCCGCTCGCACCTACATTGTCCGCCACACCACACGCGAATCGAAAGCCAAGGTTGGGACGATTAGCTACAAAATCGACGTCAATACGCTGGAGCAGCAAGCTACAGCTGACTTGAAAATGAACGATATCGCAAGGATGAGCTTCAAACTTGCCCAGCCATTGATGGTTGACAGCTACGCCGAAAATCGCGCGACTGGCGCATTTATCGTCATTGATGAAAGCACCAACAACACCGTGGGTGCAGGCATGATTATTTGATTCAAGGCAAAACACAACTCATGCATAGTTGCTAAATTTCGACTAAAATAGCGTTTTTAGCTTTTAAGCTGATTAAGGAATAAAGAAATGACTTATGTAGTGACCGAAAACTGCATTCAGTGCAAATATACTGACTGTGTAGACGTGTGCCCAGTAGATTGCTTTGTAGAAGGCCCTAACTTTTTGGCAATCAACCCAGATGAATGTATTGACTGCACATTGTGTGTGGCAGAGTGTCCTGCAGAAGCGATTTTTGCGGAAGACGACGTACCAGCAGATCAGCAGGAATACATCGAACTCAATGCACGTCTGGCCAAAGTATGGCCTGTCATTTCAGCACGTAAAGAACCTCTGGCTGATGCGGATGCAATGAATGGTGTTCCGGGTAAACGAGACCTGTTGATTGAATAATCTCAATCCAAATCAAAAAGGAGGCTAAGCCTCCTTTTTTGTTGTCAATAATCTTACTTATGATAACTTAGTCCTATGGATGCGATCTCTACTTTGGCATTGGCTAGCGGCCTGAGCTGGGCCAGCGGATTAAGACTCTACCTGACCGTATTTGCCGTAGGCATGATGGCGAAATTCGGCGTCATTACCCTGCCAGATTCGCTCGCGATTCTCACGCATCCTGGCGTCATCGCCGCATCCGGCTTGCTTTCCGTCATCGAGTTCCTGGCAGACAAGATTCCCTACATCGATAGCGTCTGGGACTCCATTCACACCTTCATCCGCATTCCTGCAGGAGCGCTGCTGGCCATGGGTGCCATGAACACCAGCGACCCGGCCATTGTTGCCATTGCCGGACTTTTAGGTGGCTCTTTGGCGGGTGCCACGCACATCACAAAAGCAGGCAGCCGCGCTTTAATCAATACATCTCCAGAGCCTGTCACCAATATAGCAACCTCGTTTGGCGAGGAGAGCGCGCTCATCACGGGCGGTTGGCTGGTTTTCGCACACCCATTGGTGTTTTTAGGTGCGCTGGCACTATTTATCCTGATAATGATTTGGCTTATCCCAAAGGTATGGCGAGGCATCAAATCGGTTCTGGGGAACATTGGCAGGGTAACGCGAGGTTAGGTTAAAGATACTTAGCAATAAAAGTGCTGTCAGGCCGTATAATCAACACCCTTTAAATTAGTTCCCGCATATGCCCTACATCACCCTCGATAACGCCTGCCTTGCCTTTGGTCACCACGCCCTGCTCGATCACGCCGCTTTCCAGCTGGATGCAGGCGAACGCGTAGGACTCATAGGCCGCAACGGCGCGGGAAAGTCGAGCTTGTTAAAGGCCATCGCGGGCACGATCAAACTAGATGACGGCACGGTGTGGCGGGCGCCCAACGCGCGCGTAGTCTACGTGCCGCAAGAACCGGAGCTGGATACCGCCCATACCATCTTTGAAGCGGTTGCCGAGGGCTTGGGCAACTTGCAGCAAATCATCATCGATTATCACCAAGTGACGCACGACATGGGCATTCCGGGTGCAGACATCGAAAAACTCATGGCCAAAATGCAGCATCTGCAGCACGAGCTGGATGCACAAAACGGCTGGGCAGCGCAATCGCGGGTAGAAACCGTGTTAAGCCGCTTAAAGCTGGATGCTGACGCACTGGTTTCAACGCTTTCCGGCGGCTGGCGCAAACGCGTGGCGCTTGGACGTGCGCTGGTGGCGGAGCCTGAGGTGCTGTTGCTGGACGAACCGACCAACCACCTGGATCTGGAAGCGATTGAGTGGCTGGAGGATTTATTGTTAGCCTTCAAGGGCAGCGTGCTGTTCATTACGCATGACAGGCGCTTTCTGGATAAGCTCGCTACGCGCATTACTGAATTGGATCGCGGCAAGCTGACCGATTTTGCGGGCAATTTTTCACAATATCAGGTTAAAAAAGAAGAACTCCTCGCTGTGGAAGAAACCCACGCTGCCAAGTTTGACAAAGTGTTAGCGCAAGAAGAGGTGTGGATACGCCAAGGCATCAAGGCGCGCCGTACGCGCAACGAAGGCCGCGTGCGCAGGCTGGAGGCGCTGCGTCTGGAGCGCGCCGCACGGCGCGAGCGCCAAGGCAATGTAAAACTGCATCTGGATGCTGGCGAACGCAGTGGAAAGCTGGTGGCGGAACTTGTAAACGTCACCAAAGGCTATGGCGATAAAGTCCTTATCAGGAATTTCAGCACACGCATCATGCGTGGCGATAAAATCGGCTTGCTCGGCCCCAATGGCGTTGGCAAAACCACACTGCTTAAACTCATTCTGGGTGAGCTGGAACCGGACAGTGGGAAAATCACTCGCGGCACAAAAATCAATGTCGCCTATTTCGACCAGATGCGCGAGCAGCTTAACGAAGAAGCCACATTGGCAGACACCATCAGCCCGGGTTCGGATTATGTCGAAATCGGTAACGAACGCAAACACGTTATCAGCTATCTGGAAGATTTCCTGTTCCCACCGCAGCGCTCCCGCTCGCCTGTAAAATCGCTTTCTGGCGGCGAACGCAATCGTCTGCTACTGGCACGGCTATTTGCGCGTCCCGCCAATGTATTGGTGCTGGATGAGCCCACCAACGACCTGGATATCGACACGCTGGAACTGCTGGAAAGTTTGCTGCAAGAGTACGACGGCACGCTGTTTTTGGTGAGCCATGACCGCGCGTTTTTGGAGAACACAGTCACACAAGTCATCGCGTTTGAAGGCAACGGGAAGCTCACCGAGTTTGGCGGCGGTTACGATGACTGGCAACGCTTTTCAGCATTAAAAAATCAAAACGCACCTGCACTCATCAAAACACCTGCCCTAGAAGCCAATACCCATGCGCCTTCCGGAGCATCCAAATCACCCTCGAAGCCAGGAAAACCAGCAAAACTCAGCTTTAAAGAACAAAAAGAGCTGGACGAAATCCCTGAAAAAATCGAACAGCTGGAAGCCGAACAAGCGGAAATCAACCACCAACTCACAGACGGGACGCTCTATAAAACGCAACCCGAGCGCGTAAAAACGATGCAAGCAAGGTTGATAGAAATTGAAAGCCAGCTTGTATTTCAGCTTGAACGCTGGGAGTTGCTAGAATCACGAAAAAGCTGACTGGCTAGTATTACTTAAACTTATTTATGCATAGAACCAGACAAGACATTTAAAAATTTAGATTTTGCTGCTTTTCCAAAGTCTGGTTAGTTGTATCGCGATTGCGCTTATCAACCAGAATGCCAGCATCGCGCTTGCAAGACCAAACACCCCGCTCCACACCAATGGCACGATAATGCCGGCGGAAACCGTGGAGAACAGCATCTGCACAAAAGCTTGCCCTGAAGCCGCCGTGCCGCGTATTTTGGGGTGTCTGTCCAGCGCGGCGATGGAGATGATGGGCATGACCAGACCCATACCGACGTTGAACAAGGCAACTGGCAGGATGTTAAATACAGGCTTGACGGGGAACAGATAACAGATAAACAGGTTCAATGAAACGATGGCGAACATCCAAACATAGGCGACGCGCAACACCTTTCTAGCCGGGTATATTCCCGCGGCACGTTTGGATAAATACGAACCAATGACCATGCCGGTGACGGTGGAAACAAAAAAGTAGCCATATTGCTGCGGCGCAAAGCCAAGCAGTTTGCCCAAAAATTGCGGGCTGGCAAGCACGTACACAAAGAATGCTGCAAACACCGCTCCCAGTGCGATGCTCAGTTTGGCGAACTCCATATCGCTAAAGATGATTTTGTAGCTATGCAGCACGCTTTTTGTAGAAAGCGGAATACGTTTTTGCGGCGGCATGGTTTCTGGCAGGTATTTCATAGCCGCCCACAAGCTCACTGCGGCATATAGTGCCAGAAAGATAAAGATGGCCTGCCAATGAAAGCCAAGCAAAAAACCGCCGATGATAGGCGCCACCGCAGGCGCCAAGCCAAACAGCATCTGCACGGTAGCCATGACACGCTGCGCTTGCGGGCCTTCGAACAGATCGCGCACCATGGCACGCGCAACCGTGTTTCCAGCCCCGCCGCTAGCGCCCTGCAGCGCACGGAAGAACCACAGCGTTTCCACGTTTGGCGCAAATGCACAGCCTATGCTAGCCAGCACAAATATGCCCAGGCCCCATTTGATGGTGGTGATGCGTCCGATGGCGTCGGAAATCGCGCCATGCCACAGCGTCATGATGGCGTATGGCAGCAAATACACGGCCAAACTTTGCTGTATCTGCAAGTCTGTCGCATGCAAACTCGCCGCCATGGCATGGAAAGCCGGCAAATAGGTATCGATGGCGAATGGCGCCAATGCGGCAAGCGCGGCTAGGACGTAAACAAAAATGTTTGAATTAGTTTTCATAAAAAATTAAGGCGCACGTTATCGTGCGCCTTGCATTATAGCCTTTGAGCTTAAGGTAATGCGTGGAATTGCTCGATACGCTCTCCAGTACCTTCGACATACTTTTTGGAGTTCTTGTCATTACGGAAAATAATGGGCTGCTCGCGCAACAACGGGTTTTGTGAATTGGCTATCGCCTCGTCTATCAGATGGCGATGCGGCGATTTTGTGCAAACTGGATCAGCCGCTTCAGCATCACCCGCCAATAAATACGATTGACAGCGACAGCCGCCCAAATCTTTTTCTTTCTCGTCGCAACTGCGACATGGCTCTTTCATCCACTCCATACCACGGTATTTATTGAAAGCCGGGCTTTCGTTCCAAGCCCAATCCAAACCATTCTCACGCACATTGGGGAACTCCAGTCCCGGCAAAGAGCGTGCGGAATGGCACGGCAGCACATCACCATTGGCTGTGACGATCATGAATACCTCGCCCCATCCGTTCATGCATTTCTTGGGACGATCGTTAAAATAATCCGGCACCACGAAGAATATCTTCATCTTACTACCGACTTTTTCACGGAACTCGTTGGTGATACGCTCCGCTTCTTCAATCTGCGCTTTGGTCGGCATCAATTGGTTGCGATTGACCAGCGACCAGCCGTAATACTGTGTGTTGGCAAGCTCGATATAGTCAGCTCCCAACGCATCTGCCATTTCGAGGATCTCTTTCATATGGCCAATGTTATAGCGGTGGATCACCACATTCAGCACCATCGGGTAACCGTGGCCCTTAATCATCGCTGCGACTTTTTTCTTCAACTCGAACGTCTTGGTGTTAGTGATGAAGTTGTTGATCTCTTCTGTTATGTCATGCATCGAAAGCTGGATATGATCCAAACCACCTTCCTTGAATGCCTGGATCCGTTTCTCAGTCAGCCCTACGCCAGAAGTAATCAGATTGCTGTAATAGCCCAGTTTGTGAGCCTCAGCGACGATTTCTTCGATATCGTCACGCAATAGTGGCTCACCACCAGATATTCCAAGCTGAATCGCACCCATTTTGCGCGCATCACGTAATGCAGCTATCCACTGCTCTGTACTCAACTCGTTTTTGGTGTGCTTGTCGTAATCGGTAGGGTTGTAACAAAAAGCACAATGCAAGGGACAGCGATATGTCACCTCAGCAAGTAGCCAAAGCGGCTGCTTACGGGTAATACTGGATTCCACACCGTTATTGACTTGTGCCATTTAGCTCACCTTCCTTAACCAGCCTTTACCTAAGGCCAGATCAAACATCCCCATGATGTCACTTTCGATATCTTCAGCGTCTGGGAATGTAGCTTTTAACTCTGCAACGATTTCCCCTACGCTTGCTTTGCCATCGACGCGTTTGATCACTTCCCCAGCACCACCATGCAGCTTGACCATGCCTTCTGGAAACAAAATCACATAGCTTTGCTGCGCTTCTTCCCACTGAAAACGATGGTGAAGTGCCAATGCAAAAATATCAGTAGTTTGTATTGTGGTCATCGTAAATTACTTAATCTCAACCACTGGCTGACGTGTATATGGGCGCCCTTCAGTAGTAACATCCGTACACTGCAGCATGATGGAATCCGCCATTACCCACAACACATCCAGTTTGAATTGCAGGATTTCCAATGCGCGGTGCTGTAACTCACGGCTACGACCAAAGTAATCCAGCGTGATTTGCAAGCCCTGCTCCACATCGCGACGCGCTTGTGTAAGACGATTTTTGAAGTACTGCATACCTTCAGGATTGATCCAAGGGTACATATCCGGCCAGGAATCGATACGCTGTTGATGGATATGCGGTGCAAATAGTTCGGTAAGGCTAGAACATACGGACTCTTGCCATGGGCGTTGTTTGGCAAAATTGATGTACGCATCCACAGCAAACCTTGTACCTGGCGCAACCAGCTTCATGGACATAACCTCTTCACGTGTCAGACCAACAGCATGACCCAAATGGATCCATGCTTCAATGCCACCCTCACCACCTTCGGCGATATTGCCACTGCCATCATGGTCGAAAATACGCTGTATCCAACCACGGCGCAATTCACGATCCTGACAATTAGAAAGAATTGCTGCATCTTTCATCGGAATGGCAATCTGATAATAATAACGGTTAGCCACCCAGCATTGCATTTGGTACTGACTCAACTTACCCTCATACATCAGCACATGAATCGGATGGTAAATATGATAGCTCTTGCCCTTTTCACGCAGTTTCGCTTCAAACTCTTCACGAGACCAAGGTAAATTATCAGTTGTCATAGCATTCATGTTTCACTCCTAAAGAATAATGTCCATACCATCATAAGCCACTTCAATGCCATGCTGGGTTAACGTTGCGCGTTCCGCAGAATCTTCGCGTAAAATCGGGTTCGTGTTGTTGATATGAATCAAGACCTTACGAACCTTTTTGTCTTGTCCAAACTTGTCCAGTTCTTCTATCATGCCATTTGGCCCAGATTGTGGATTATGTCCAATGCTACGGGCTGTTTTGGTCATCAATCCCAAATCGATCATTTCGGTATCCGTCCAGAAAGTACCATCGACCATGATGCAATCAGCCTGATTCATCAAAACAGGTAAATGTGGTTCAATCAATTCTAGACCTGGTGAATACCAGCATTTCTTACCTGTCGAAATCTCTTCAATCAGCACGCCTATTGTATCGCCCGGCTGTGGATTGTTACGATGCGGGGAATAAGGCGGTGCCGCACTTTTGAGTGCAACGGTAGTAAAGCGTAAATTCGGCACATTAGGTATTTCAAAGCTGGTTTTACCATCAATCGGCACCTGGTGATGATTGATGCCGCAGTAGTGGTCCAATATGTTAAGAATCTGATTACCGGAGGTCAGGTCTCCATATACCATGTCAGTACAGTAGATCTCACGTTTTACTGTTCCTTCGCGCAACATGAACAGCCCTGTCGTATGATCGATCTGCGCATCAATCAGGATGATCGCCTGAATACCAGTGTCGCGAATCGCCCGGGCAGGCTGTAAAGCTGGAAAGTCCTGTATCTGCTGCAGTACATCAGGGGATGTATTGAACAATACCCAATTCACCCCGTCACTGCTGACACAGATTGAAGATTGAGTACGTTTGATCGCCTTGATAGTACCTTTGCGTAGACCATCACAATTGAAACAATTGCAGTTCCATTGTGGAAAACCACCGCCTGCGCCAGAACCTAAAACGTGTATATGCATATTCGATTTTCTTTAATGTTTTTGTGAAAAAGGCCGCTTTTCGCGGCCTTATTAGTCGCACTCGGCAACTATTTGTTCATTACGTACATTGTTACTTCGAAGCCGAAGCGCATTTCAGTAGCAGCTGGTTTTGTCCACATAATAATCTCCTTATTTAGTTACAAGCATCAGGATTGATGTGCTTGTATGACTGATACTATACGCACTAGTTTTGTGGGATACCTGCGGGCAACATGGAATGCGGGCTAGTGATTTTCATGATGTATCTGAATCAAAATATCAGTCAGATGCGATTTTTGCTTTTCTACGAGAACGAACAGCTGCGGCCAATGATTCCAGTACAGGCACAGTATCTTCCCAACCAAGACATCCGTCAGTGATGGATTTTCCATATTCCAGCACACAGCCGGGCTCATGGTCCTGACGACCAGCTTTCAAATGTGACTCCAGCATCACCCCGATGATGCGCTGATCGCCTTGACTAACCTGTTGTGCCACGTCGTGGGCGACTTCAATCTGCTTCAGATACTGTTTGCTACTGTTAGCATGGCTACAATCAATCATCAAACGCGGTGCCAGGCCTGCAGAAGCTAGACTGGTGCATGCCGCATCAACGCTTGCTGCATCGTAATTGGGTACTTTACCGCCACGCAAGATAACGTGACAATCCTCATTGCCGGAAGTAGAAATAATGGCTGACTGACCTTCTTTGGTCACAGATAAAAAATGGTGTGGGCTGGATGCGGTTTTGATCGCATCGATGGCTACGCGCACATTGCCATCTGTACCGTTTTTGAAGCCGACAGGGCAACTTAGGCCTGAAGCCAGCTCGCGATGCACCTGTGATTCTGTCGTGCGCGCACCAATAGCGCCCCAGCTAACCAAATCAGCTGTATATTGGGGAGTGATAGTATCCAGAAACTCTGCGCCTGCGGGCATGCCAATCTCATTCACATCCAGCAGGAACTGACGGGCCTTTTGCAAACCTTCGTTGATCTCATAGCTGCCATCCAGATCAGGGTCGTTAATCAACCCCTTCCAGCCCACCGTTGTGCGCGGTTTCTCAAAATAAACACGCATTACGATGAGTAAATCACTAGCCAGACGGTTGCGTATCCCTAGCAAACGCTGCGCATATTCCATCCCTGCTTGAGTGTCATGAATGGAACATGGGCCGACCACCACCAGCAAACGATCGTCTCCATGATGCAGTATCTGATGGATGGCTGCGCGTGTTGCAAGAATATTCTGAGTCGTCTGCGCACTTTCTTTCAAGCGCTCCAATAATACCGATGCCGGCACTAAGGGTTTGATCTCACGGATTCTAACGTCGTCCGTAGCGAGTTTTTCGTAATTGGTCATGCGTTTATTTCTAAAATCTTTTCTAACACCTGCAGGAATTTGGCATTTTCACTGTACAGTCCAACACTCACACGCAGATAATCCGGCATCTCGTAATTGGCTACCGGACGCACAATCACGCCGTTTTTCAGTAACTGCTGGTTTACCTGAGCAGCGTTCTTTACTTTAAAACTGACAAAGTTGCCATAAGAAGGGATGTATTCTAACCCTAATTGACGTAAACCTTGCGTCAGTTGGGCCATACCGGCCTGATTGGCTGCATAACTGCGCGCAACAAAATCTTCATCCGCAAGTGATGCAACAGCAGCAACTTGGGCGATACTATTAACGTTGAAAGGCTGGCGTACACGATTCATGATGTCTGCGATATCCGCCTGCATCAAGCCAAAACCAACCCGCAAGCCTGCTAGACCATAGGCTTTTGAAAAAGTGCGTGAAATGATGAGGTTAGGATACTGTGCAAGCCAGCCAATCGCTTCGGACTTATCCAACTCGTTCAAGTACTCGTCATAAGCCTCATCAAGTAAAATTAGCACATGATTGGGCGCAGCGTCCAGAAAGGCCATCAGGGCATCTTTTTTAATCAGTGTACCGGTCGGGTTGTTGGGGTTCGCAATAAAAATCAGCTTGGTCTTTGGTGTGATTGCAGCCAAAAAACCTTCCAGGTCATGCGCGAAATTCTTGGCAGGCACGACGATGCCTTTTGCGCCAACGGCCTGCGTGACTAATGGATACACGGCAAACCCATGTTGGGAATAGATCGCCTCGTCGCCCGGCTGTAAGAAAGCACGCGCAGCCAATTCTAGAATGTCATTGGAGCCATTGCCAAACACGATTTGATTTGGTGCCACGCCGTACCTGAGACTCACCGCATCGCGTAGTGCAAAGGCATTACCATCAGGATAGCGGGCGATATCTGCTATCGCATCCTCTACAGCCATCTGTGCCTTCGGGCTCATACCTAAGGGGTTTTCGTTGGATGCCAGCTTGACAATATCTGCTTCGTTCAAACCCATTTCGCGCGCAAGTTCGCTGATAGGCTTTCCACCTTGGTAAGGCGCAATCGCACGGATATAGTCTGGAGCTAGATCACAAAGGCTCATACAAAATACTCAAATTACAGCTACAGGATAGGAACCAAGGACTTTCAGCCAGGATGCTCGCTGACGCAAATCATCCAGCGCCGCCTTAACAGGCAGATCTTTTTCATGCCCCTCGACATCGACAAAGAATACATAATCCCACAAACCTTGCTTGGAAGGGCGTGATTCAAACTTGGTCATGCTCACACCATGTTTAGCTAAAGGTTCAAGCAAACCAACCATCGCGCCAGGCTTATTCTGCGTCGCCATGACCAATGATGTTTTGTCTTTCCCGGATGGAGCGACATCCTGTTTGCCTAATACTAAAAAGCGGGTCGTGTTGTTGGGATCATCTTCGATGTTTTCCGCTAATACATTCAGATCAAAAAGCTCTGCCGCACGCTTGCTGGCGATTGCAGCAGCAAATGTACCTGGCGTCGAGACCAAATCATGAATCATCTTGGCGGCGTATGCGTTACTGGTCACGGCTTCACGCTGCACACCTGAAAGATTCTTGTTCAGCCATTCATGGCACTGTGACAACGATTGCGCATGAGAGAACACATGCGTGATCTGACTGATATCTTTCTGCATGGATAACAGACAGTGATGTATCGGCAGCATCACTTCCCCGCACACTTTAAGCGGACTCTCTAGCAGAAGGTCCAATGTAAGCCCGATCGCGCCTTCTGTAGAATTCTCTACTGGCACCACGCCATAATCAGCCTGACCTGCCTCCACTGTACGGAACACCTCATCTATGGTTCCGCAGACTGCAGCAGTGCGACCCTGGCCAAACTGCTTGAGTGCAGCCTCTTCGCTGTAAGTGCCTATGGGCCCTAAGAAAGCGATCGACAGCTCCTTCTCCAAGGCACGGCAATTAGCCATCACTGAACGGAATACCTGGCTCACAGCCTCAGTGGATAATGGTCCCTTGTTCTCGGCCTGCAAGCGCCGCAGCACTTGCGCCTCACGCTCAGGGCGATAGATGACGCCATCACCCTTGAGTTCACCTATAGTCCGTGCAAGCTTTGCACGCTCATTGATTAGCTCAAGAAGCTTGCTATCAATAGCATCAATCTGGTCACGATACTGTTTTAGATTTTCAGACATTCAATATAAATCAATAAATTAAATAATTAATCTAATGTGATTTCTCAAACTCTTTCATGTATGTCGCCAACGCTTGCACTCCCTCCAATGGCATAGCATTGTAGATGCTGGCACGCATACCGCCTACCAAACGGTGGCCTTTGAGCTGTAAAAGGTTATGTGCTTCCGCGCCTTTTAAAAAAGCTTCGTTCAGGCCTTCATCATGCAGCCTGAATGGGATATTCATGCGTGAGCGGTTCGCTTTGGCTACCGGGTTATTGTAGAAATCCGTACTATCGATGTAATCATACAGCAACTTGGCTTTGGTAATATTATGTTGCTCGATCGCTGCGACACCACCCTGTGCCAGCAACCATTCGAAAACCAGCCCAGCAATATAGATGCTATATGTTGGCGGCGTATTGATCATGGATTGATTCTCGGCCTGCGTTTTCCAATGATACACTGCTGGAGTCAGCTTGGACGCTCTATCCAGCAAGTCTTCCCGCACGATCACTATACACAAACCTGCAGGGCCGATGTTTTTCTGCGCCCCAGCGTAGATAACGCCATACTGCGAGACGTCTACAGGACGAGAGAGGATATGCGAAGACATATCTGCCACGATCGGTACACCGTGCGTATCCGGCATATCCAAAAACTCAACGCCACAAATCGTTTCGTTTGTGCAGACATGCAAATATGCCGCATCATGGTTCAGCAGCCAACTATCTACTGCAGGCACATGTGTAAAATTATCAGCTACGTTGCTGGCTACAACACGAACATCTCCATAGGGGCGCGCATCTTCAACACTACGCTGGCTCCACGTGCCTGTAATAACATAATCTGCACTTTTGCCAGCCAGCAAATTCAACGGAATCATCGCGTTCTCTGCGATTGCCCCTCCCTGCAGGAAAAGTACTTTATATTCCGGCGGAATACTCATCAAGGTGCGCAAATCGGCTTCCGTCTTGTCCAAGATACTCATGAACTCTTTGCCACGATGTGACATTTCCATGACGCTCATGCCGCTGCCATGCCAGTCCAGCATCTCAGCCTGGGCGCGCAAGAGGACCGGCTTGGGCAAGACGGCCGGACCAGCAGAAAAGTTATAAACTGTTCTTGTCATTATTCAGTCACTACTCTTCATCAGTTTCGACGATTTTTTCCAGGCCAGATAACTTTTCACCCTCGCCCAAGTTGATCAAAGTCACACCTTGTGTTGCACGGCCCAGTTCACGAATCTCTTTGACACGCGTACGAATCAGCACACCACCAGTGGTAATCAGCATGATTTCGTCATCTTCACTAACCAGTTTAGCTGCGACAGCAACGCCATTGCGTTCGCTGATAGCAATAGCTTTCACACCTTGCGTACCGCGCCCGGAATGGCGGAAGTCCGCCAATACAGTACGCTTGCCATAGCCGTTCTCTGTAGCCACCAATACTGATTGCTGATCATTCTCAGCAATCAACAATGACAATACTTTTTGTTTCGAGCCCAGCTTCATGCCGCGAACACCGCGTGTCGCACGTCCCATCGGACGCACGTCATCTTCAGTGAACCATACTGCTTTACCTCCATCGGAAACCAGCACGATATCATTCTTGCCATGTGTGATTTCGGCGCCAATCAGGTAGTCACCCTCATCCAGCTTGATAGCGATAATGCCGGATTTCCGCGGGTTAGAGAACTCGGTCAATGCAGTTTTCTTAACAGTGCCTTGCGCAGTCGCCATAAAGATATAGTGGTTCTCATCAAACTCTTTTACTGACAAGATAGCGTTGATCTTCTCACCCTCTTCCAGTGGGAACAAGTTCACTATCGGTTTGCCGCGGGATGTGCGGCTACCTTGCGGCACTTCGTATACTTTCAACCAATAGACTTGTCCGAGGCTACTGAAACACAGAATATAGTCATGTGTATTCGCCACGAACATCTTATCGATAAAATCATCTTCTTTGGTTGCCGCCGCCTGTTTGCCACGGCCGCCACGGCGCTGTGCACGATACTCATCTAAGGGCTGTGATTTGACATAGCCAGTATGCGACAAAGTCACCACCACATCTTGCGGTGAGATCAAGTCCTCTAGAGACAAATCCTGTCCATTCACCACAATCTCACTACGGCGCTTATCGCCAAACTGCTGTTTGATTTCTGCAAGCTCTTCCGTGATGATGGCCGTTACGCGCGCCGGGGTCGCTAGAATATCCAGCAAGTCGGCAATCAGATCCATCACCTCTTTGTATTCACTGACGATCTTGTCCTGCTCCAGCCCTGTCAAGCGCTGCAGACGCATCTGCAGAATTTCCTGCGCCTGGATATCGCTCAGCCTGTAACCATTCGGCGTCAGGCCGAAATCCACGCTCAAACCCTCAGGACGAGCAGCTTCCATCGCGGCACGCCTCAGCATCTCCTCCACAACCGGCGAGTGCCAAACTTTGGCCATCAAATCTTTTTTCGCTTCAGGCGGCGTTGGTGCCGCTTTGATGATGGCAATCATCTCATCCACGTTCGCCAATGCCACTGCCAAGCCTTCCAGCACATGACCACGGTCGCGTGCCTTACGCAATTCGAACACCGTACGGCGTGTCACCACCTCACGGCGATGACGCAAGAAAGCTTCCAGCATCTGCTTCAGATTGAGCAAACGCGGCTGGCCATCCATCAAAGCAACCATATTCATGCCAAAGGTATCCTGCAACTGCGTTTGCTTGTAGAGGTTATTTAAAATCACCTCCGGAATTTCGCCGCGTTTGAGCTCGATCACCACGCGCATGCCGGATTTATCCGATTCGTCACGCAGATCGGATATACCTTCTATTTTCTTCTCATTGACCAGTTCGGCAATTTTCTCAATCAGTGACTTTTTATTGACCTGATATGGCAACTCATCGATGATGATGGCCTGACGTCCGCCTTTTTCCATATCCTCGACATGTGTACGCCCGCGCATAACGACGCGACCACGGCCAGTGCGATAACCTTCCTTCACGCCCGCCGTACCGTATATGATGCCCGCCGTCGGGAAATCGGGCGCCGGTACCAGATCAATCAATTCCTCAATGCCGATTTCTGGATTCTTCAATACTGCAAAACAAGCATCCAGCACTTCATTCAGGTTATGCGGTGGAATATTGGTTGCCATCCCCACCGCGATACCGGAACTGCCGTTAATAAGCAGGTTCGGGATACGTGCCGGCATAATGAGCGGCTCGTGTTCGCTACCGTCATAGTTAGGACCAAAATCCACAGTTTCTTTATCGATATCCGCCAGCAACTCATGCGCAATCTTCGACATACGGATTTCCGTATAGCGCATCGCCGCAGCATTGTCACCATCCACCGAACCGAAGTTACCTTGGCCATCCACCAGCATGTAGCGCAGGCTGAAATCCTGTGCCATACGCACGATGGTGTCATACACCGCCGTGTCACCATGCGGGTGGTATTTACCGATGACATCACCGACGATACGGGCAGATTTTTTGTATGGCTTGTTGTAATCGTTGGAAAGCTCATGCATCGCATACAGAACGCGCCTGTGTACAGGCTTCAAACCATCGCGAACATCAGGCAGCGCGCGGCCCACGATCACGCTCATCGCGTAATCCAGATAGCTACGTCGCATCTCGTCTTCTAAACTGATAGGGAGGGTTTCTTTAGCGAATTGTTGATCCATTTTCTTGAATTTTTTAATTAATTCTAATCATAAGATTCTACCACGAGACCACACGTCAAGACGCATGCTTTTTACGTTTGATTATGATTTAACTCGTCCTGAAAAAACGCTCTCGAAAGGCAATAAAAAAGGGGCAAAAGCCCCTTTCCGCAGAAATATCATCAAGTCAGTCTTTAAACTTTTTGCGTGCTTCAGTCATAGCGTTAACTATGCTGCTCCATGCTCCCTCGCCACCTTTTTTGAGCTCTTCCCAAGCACCTTCAGTAGCATTCTGAATCTGGTTTATTTTGCTGGCTGCATCATTGTGTATAGCCCTTAGCTCGGCCAGATGCTTTGCATAGTTGTCTTTCAACTCCGCCTTGGCCAGATGCGCTTGCACTTCCAACTTATCAATATCAGCACTCCACTCATCCAGCTGTGCTTTGAGTTTCTCAACATACTCATCTTTTAAATTCATAACTACACCTCCGTTGTTAATTAATGTGACAGTAATGCTAAATCTAGTTTTAAATCTTCAACATATTCTAAACCAACGGCAATACGCACCAAGCTATCTTTGATACCTGCTTGCGCACGCGCCTCAGCGGTGACGCGGCTGTGCGTGGTGGTAGCAGGATGCGTGATGGTGCTGCGCGTATCACCAAGATTGGCGGTGATTGAAATCAGTTCAGTGCTGTCGATCAATTCCCAGGCTGCCTGCTGCTGCGTCTGCCCTGCTTTTGCCTTGACCTCGAAACTAACGATTCCTCCGCCGCTGCTTTGCTGCTTCATGGCAAGCGCATGCTGTGGATGCGATTGCAGTGCGGGATAGAAGACGCGTTCCACGTTCGGTTGCTTTTCAAGCCATTGCGCGAGCAGCAGCGCGTTTTGCGCATGCGCCTGCATGCGCACGGGCAGCGTCTCTAGCCCTTTCAGGAACAACCATGCGTTGAATGCGCTCATCGTCACGCCCGCAGTGCGCAAAAAGCCATAGACGGGCTCCATGAGCACTTTGCTTCCCAGCACGGCACCACCCAGGGCGCGTCCTTGCCCATCGATATACTTAGTCGCCGAATGAATGATCACATCTGCACCCAACTCAAGCGGGCGCTGGATAATTGGTGTACAAAAACAATTATCCACCACCAGGTAGGAGCCATTACGATGTGCAATATTGGCAATCGCCTGGATATCACACACTTCCGTCAACGGGTTGGATGGAGTTTCCACAAATAATAACTTGGTATTTCTGGTAACAGCTGCTTCCCACGCAACAATATCAGTCAAGGATACGAATGTGACGCTCAAGCCCCATCGTTTCAGGATATTGCCGAACAATTGTACGCTGGTACCGAAGATGCTTTGCGAGGCCACCACATGGTCCCCGGTACTGCACAGACCCATGATACACGCCAGAATAGCAGACATGCCGCTGGAGGTTGCTACGCATTGTTCTGCCCCCTCCAACGCAGCCAGACGCTCCTGGAACATGGTCACTGTAGGATTGGTAAAACGTGAGTAGATGTTGCCGGGCTCGGTACCACCAAACCTGGCCGCCGCCTGGGCTGCACTATTGAAACGGAAGCTGGAATTCAGGAACAGCGCTTCGGAGTTCTCGCCTATTTCTGTATACAGGCTGCCCGCCCGCACTGCCAAGGTATCTGGATGATATGTCTTTTTCGTCATTTGCTTAACTTCACATTGTCTTAAAATTGCGGGCATTAAAAAACCCGTTTTAACATAGGCTAAAACGGGTTTTTGTTGCACTCGCTTTAGCTGTATTTATTATGCGCTCGCAAGCTGAGTAGGCTTTGTTTAAGATTGGCCCATCAAATCAGCGCAACTTCATCATAGGCTTATTCAACGCATGCGTCAAGCACACGTCAATGTTCTGCAACCTCATCCTGCTCGTTGGAGATCAGATTCAAGTCCATCTGGGTACTGCTGTTGGCTGGCTTCTGCTTTTTATTGGCATCTCCACGCATCGCCTCGATGCGGTTCAGATAAGCAGCATCGATATCACCCGTGATGTATTTGCCATCAAAACAGCTACAGTCGAACTGCTTGATATTAGGATTGCTCAGCTTGATGTCGCGTACCAAGGCATCGAGGTCCTGATAGATCAATTCGTCAGCACCGATTGCTTCGCAAATCTCCTTGTCAGTACGACCTGTCGCCAGCAGTTCGTCACGGCTAGGCATATCGATGCCATACACATTGGGGAAACGCACTGGCGGCGCTGCAGAAGCGAAAAACACCTTGTTGGCGCCTGCATCGCGCGCCATCTGAACGATCTGCTGCGAAGTGGTTCCACGTACAATTGAGTCATCTACCAACAGCACGTTCTTGCCTTTGAACTCCATGCCGATTGGGTTGAGCTTCTGACGTACGGATTTTTTTCGTAACGCCTGGCCAGGCATGATGAAAGTCCGCCCGATGTATCGGTTCTTGATAAAGCCTTCGCGATACTCCACCCCCAGCGCGATGCCCACTTGAAGTGCACTAGGACGGCTAGTATCGGGGATAGGAATCACCACATCGATCTTGAGATGCGACCATTCACGCTTAATCTTTTCTGCCAGGCTCGTGCCCATATCCAAGCGTGTTTGGTAAACGGAAACATTATCTATGACGGAATCAGGCCGCGCCAAGTATACATACTCAAAGATACAAGGCGTCAGTTCAGGATTATCAGCGCACTGACGACTGAAAAGATTGCCTTCCATATCAATAAAAATCGCTTCGCCCGGAGCCACATCACGCATCAATGTAAAGCCAAGCACGTCTAGAGCCACACTCTCAGAAGCAACAATGTACTCGGTACCCTTCTCAGTCTCGGCCTTACCAATCACCAAAGGTCGAATGCCGTGCGGGTCGCGAAATGCCAACAGGCCAAAATTTGCAATCATGGCGACCACAGCATATGCCCCCTTGCAACGACGATGTACGCCCGCAACTGCATCAAACGCCATATCGGTATTGAGTACAGCGTTCCTACTGGTTTTCTCGATCTCATGAGCCAGCACGTTCAGCAACACTTCGGAATCCGAACTGGTATTAATATGCCGCAGATCCTGGCGGAACATTTCAGATTTGAGCTGCTCTGAATTCGTTAAATTCCCGTTGTGGCCAAGCACAATACCAAAAGGTGAGTTCACATAGAAAGGCTGGGCCTCAGCTGCACTGGAAGAACCTGCGGTAGGATAACGTACGTGCGCAATACCCGCATTGCCAACCAAATTACGCATATGGCGGGTTTGGAAAACATCTTTCACCAACCCATTGTTTTTATGCATAAAAAAAGTATTACCGTCGCATGTTACAATACCTGCAGCATCCTGCCCACGATGCTGAAGCACAAGCAAGCCATCATACAAAAGCTGATTGACTGGGTTCTTGCCTACAATGCCAATAATGCCACACATAATTAAATTCGCCTTTTCGCAGAATTCTATTTAATCATAACCAAAATGCTTTGCAATACTTGGCGGTAACCAAGGTTGCACAGTTTTCACCAGAGCTTCCAAGGGCGCACTAAACATCGCATTAGTCCAGCGCTCATCTTTCGGCAACTGGGTAAATCCCGCCAGAAAAACCAGCAAACAAACAATCAGCAAACCACGCACAAAACCAAACGCAGCCCCTACACCACGATTAAGCCAATTCATGCCTAATTTTTTAATCAAACCGGATAAGGCGATGGATATCAGACTAGTGACCAGTAGCACAGCTAACATCAGGATTATCATCGCAGCCAACACCTTAAGTGATTCAGTAGGAATGTCTGAAGGTAATAGCGGTATCAGTTGGGACGCGTAAGTCCTGGCAACATAAAATGCGATTATCCAACCAGCTACCGCCAGAATCTCTTTCACCGCGCCCCGCATCATACTGACCACGACAGATAAGCCAATAATGAACAAGACAAAATAATCAAAACTCGTCATGATCAGACAATCTGGCTATTGGCTGACTACCATGCCCGTGAGACCGGCGTTTTTAATGTTCTCTAGAGCGGTAGCCGCTTCATTGCGTTCAGCAAACATTTTCGTCTTGAGGCGAGTCTTGACCCCATTCGGTGTATTGATTTTTTCAGTGGTGGATGAATAACCCAGCTCGTTCAATTTAGCCTGAAGCCGCTTCACATTCGCCGCATCTGAAAATACCCCAACCTGTATATAGTACTTCTTGCCTGAATCAGCGGTAGATACGTCAGACTTTGCTGCTATTTTATTTTCTTGTTTGACAGAGTGATCAACTTTTGCGGTATCTATAACCTCTTCAGGTGTAGCATTTTCGGTCACCGACACCTCCGGCTGCATGTGTTGGTCGGTTTCTTTTGGAATCACACTGGAATCAAAATCCGCGGGCATCTCGTTTGCCTCAGCAGAGGGCGCAGAGGATGGGATGTCGTTTGATAAGGTAATCTTTACTTGTTCTTCGGAAGTTTCTTGAGAACGATCTTTAAGTACCATGGGCAGTATGGTTACCATCAGAAGGACTAAAGCCAATGCACCTACTAGCCTCCTGCGTGCGCGCTTCTTGAGAATGAGTTCCTGATCTGCGGCAGATTCCTTTTGCATGCTTTCCCTTTTATCTGCGCGATGTTGGACGTGCATTTGCTTGCGATCGCGCCATCGCAGCCGCTACAGTGTAGAAAGAGCCAAACACGATAATTCTATCATTTTTGCCTACCGCTTGATAGGCTGCTTCAAAGGCTTCATCAACAGAGCTATAGCCATTTGACAAGGCGCCTAGCGCCGACAACCTGCGCTGCAGGTTTTCAGCTGACTCGCCTCGTGGAGCATCAATGCCTGCCACATACCAGACTGATATATACGGCAACAAGGATCGTATAACGCCATCGATGTCTTTATCCGACAGCATCGCAAATACCGCCACAGTCCTACCCTGGCAAGGATGTGTCGCCAGATTGCGAGCCAGCGAATCTGCCGCATGCGGATTGTGCGCCACATCCAGAATTACTTCGGGATGCGATTGCAATTGTTGAAACCTGCCTGCCAAGTCAGTGAAATTCAAAGCGTCTTCAATATGCACTTGTGTGACTGGTAGCTTCGCATTCATCTGTTTTGCGGCTCGTAGCGCGCATGCCGCATTATTCAACTGAAAATCACCCTGCAACCTCGGTAAAGGCAAATCCATATAGCCATCTGCATCCTGATAACGCCATGCAGCATCTGTGTTAACTATATAAAAAACCTCACCTATGCATTGCAAATCAGCACCAATTTGTTCTGCATGATTCCGCAAGCTGCTTGGCGGTTGTGCGTCACCACAAATAGCTGGCTTTTCTGCGCGGAAAATACCGGCTTTTTCCAGCCCAATCAATTCACGCGTATCTCCAAGATAATCCATGTGATCCAAATCGACGCTAGTGACAATACAACAATCTGGCTCAAATACGTTGACTGCATCCAAGCGTCCCCCTAGCCCCACCTCCAATACCGCAACTTCGATTTTTTGCTGCAGGAAATGCCACATCGCAGCCAAGGTACCCATTTCAAAATAAGTCAGCGCGACATCTCCCCGAGCCTTTTCAACCGCTGAGAAAGCCTCACAAAGCGATTCATCGCTGATTTCCAGACCATTGATTTTGACACGCTCGTTATACCGGATAAGATGAGGCGATGTGTAGCAGCCAACTTTATAACCTGCACGGATATAGATTTGGCTGAGCATCGCACAAGTGGAACCCTTACCATTAGTCCCTGCTACGGTGATGATGGGGAAGCTCGGGGTAAGATTCAGTCGCTTCGCAACTGTGGAAACGCGGGTTAAACCCATTTCAATTGTTTTTGGGTGCAAAGCCTCGATATAGGCTAGCCAGCCTGAAAGCGTCACAGGAAGGCGTGCAGAGTCAGCCACAGAAATATAGTGTTTATCAGGCGGCGCTGGGCTGGCGCATCAAACTTGATAGGAGTGTGGCCAGTTTTTGGCGCATCTCCCTGCGGTCGACAATCATATCGATCGCCCCATGTTCCAACAGGAATTCAGCACGCTGAAAACCCTCTGGCAATGTTTCGCGCACCGTCTGCTCTATCACCCGCGGGCCTGCAAAACCTATCAACGCGTTTGGCTCTGCCAGTATCACATCTCCAAGCATGGCAAAGCTCGCAGATACACCACCCATGGTTGGATCAGTCAATACGGAAACGTAAGGCAGTCCTGCCTGTGAGAGTTTTGTCAGAGCCGCGCTGGTCTTGGCCATCTGCATCAAAGACAGCAAGCCTTCCTGCATGCGTGCGCCCCCGCTTGCAGAAACGCAAACAAAAGGAATATGGTGCTTGATAGCCGCTTCCACACCCTCGACAAATCGCTCACCAACTACCGAGCCCATAGAACCGCCCATGAACTTAAACTCAAAAACAGCTACCACCACAGGTACCTGCAAGATACTACCTTGCATCACGACCAAGGCATCTGTCTCACCTACATCTTTTTGGGCAGATTTAATACGTTCAGCATAAGTTTTACTGTCTTTGAACTTCAATGCATCTACAGGCTGGATATTCGCACCAATCTCTTTGCGCTTTTCTGGATCCAGCAACTGATTAAGCCTCACTCGAGCACCGATGCGATTGTGATGGCCGCACTTCGGGCACACCTCGGCATTGTTCTCCAAATCCGTTCGATACAGCACCGTCTGGCAAACATCGCATTTGCTCCAAAGCCCCTCAGGGACAGTGTTTCTTTTCTTGGCGCCTACTGCACGTTTAATCTTTTGAGGAATCTTATCGAGCCAGCCCATATTTACTCCTTAACAACCATCAATCGCTGTACGCAATTCTTGCATCAATGCAGTCACGTTAGACAGCAAATTATCATCAGTGGATTTTTCCACTTCCAGCACCATACGGCTTCCAACCACAACCGCATCGGCAATAGCTGCCACCTGCTTTGCTGTGGCGGCATCGCGCACGCCAAACCCTACACCAACCGGCAAATCCGTTTGAGTACGGATATCTTTCACGCGCTGGGTAACCTCGCTAATATCAAGGTTGGCAGCACCCGTGACACCTTTTAGCGAGACATAGTAAAGGAAGCCGCTGGCTTGTTTGACAATCAATTGAGCACGCGCAGGTTCCGTGGTAGGCGAAAGCAGGAAGATACTATCGATACCTGCAGCCTGTAAACCAGCAATAAACGCTTCAGACTCCTCTGGCGGGTAATCTACCGTGAGTACACCATCAACACCCGCTTCATGCGCTACTCGAATGAATGAATCTGTTCCCATCGCTTCGATAGGATTGGCATAACCCATCAACACAATCGGTGTTACATCATCTTCCTGACGGAACTCTTTAACCATTTGCAGCACATGTCGCAAACCGACTTTATGTACCAAGGCTCGCTCACTGGCACGCTGGATAACTGGCCCATCCGCCATCGGATCCGAAAATGGCACCCCTAGCTCGATGAGATCTGCGCCGGATTTAACCAGTGCATGCATGAGAGCCACGGTATACTTGGGATGCGGATCCCCGGCAGTAATGTAAGGAATAAGCGCTTTTTTGTTTTGCTGCTTGAGCGCCTGAAAAACAGCTTGAATACGCGACATGTGATTGATTTGATAAGTTTATAAAGTGATATTGGCAAGTTTGGCCACTGTATTGATATCTTTATCGCCACGCCCGGAAAGATTAACCAGGATAATCTCGTCTTTACGCATATCGCGCGCCAACTTCTCCGCATAAGCTAGCGCGTGGCTAGATTCAAGTGCAGGGATGATACCTTCGCTTCGACAGAGATTATGGAAAGCCGCCATCGCCTCATCATCAGTAACCGCAACATATTCAGCACGCTTGATTTCCTGCAGCCAAGCATGTTCTGGACCAACGCCCGGATAATCCAGGCCGGCTGAGATCGAGTGTGTTTCTATAATGTTACCGTCTGAATCCTGCATCAACCGAGTACGATTGCCATGGAGAACACCTATCGGACTACGTGCTGTCAATGGTGCGGCATGCTGGCCAGTTTCCATTCCATGACCTGCCGCCTCCACACCTATCAGACGCACATTCGGGACATCAATATATGGATAGAAAATACCCATTGCATTTGAACCGCCACCTACGCATGCCACTATCGCATCAGGTTGACGACCCGTCATTTCGAGCATTTGCTCTTTGGCTTCTTTACCAATAACGGATTGGAAATCACGTACCATCATGGGGTATGGGTGCGGACCAGCAACTGTACCGATGATATAGAAAGTATTTGAGATATTGGTCACCCAATCGCGCATCGCCTCATTCAAAGCATCTTTCAGTGTTTTTGAGCCGCTTTCGACTGGCACGACGGTCGCACCCAACAATTTCATTCTGAATACGTTTGGAGCCTGACGTTTAACATCCTCGCTACCCATATAAACCACACATTCCAGACCAAGGCGTGCTGCGATCGTCGCCGTAGCCACCCCATGCTGGCCTGCACCAGTTTCCGCAATCACGCGGGGTTTACCCATGCGCTTAGCGAGTAGCGCCTGACCAATCGTGTTATTTACCTTGTGAGCGCCAGTGTGATTTAAATCTTCGCGCTTGAGGAATATCTGCGCTCCGCCCACTTTTCTGGTCAGGCGTTCGGCAAAATAGATAGGGCTTGGCCGACCAACGAAATGTTTCAGGTCGTAAGCAAATTCCGCCAAAAACTCTGGGTCGTTGCGATACTTGTCATACATCACACGCAACTCTTCCAATGCCTCCACCAGAGTCTCGGCCACAAAAGTCCCGCCAAAAGGGCCAAAATGGCCACGCGCATCCGGCATATCATATAGTTGCATCTTTAATTCCTCGCTTGTTCTACAGCATGCATGAATGCTGCAATTCTCGCCGCATCCTTAATTCCCTTACTAGCTTCAACGCCGCCACTTACATCAACTGCGTATGGACGCACTTGCTTGATAGCAGATGTCACGTTTTCCGCACTGAGTCCGCCTGCCAAAATAATTGGCTTGGGCAATCGCTGCGGTATTAAACTCCAGTCAAATGTCTGACCAGTGCCACCTACAGCTGCATCGGAGTATGCATCAAACAGCAGTGCTTGCGCATCTCTAAAATCAAGGCAGCATTGTAACAAATTTGTGTCTTGCCTGACGCGTATCGCCTTCAAAAACGGCTTTTTATAGCGAGCGCATTCAGATGCAGATTCATTACCATGAAATTGCAGCAAATCCAGACATACATCAGAAAGCGTTTGCTCGACAAATTCTTTGGTTGCATCAACAAACAACCCAACCACAGTTACAAATGGAGGTAACACATCTACGATCTGCCGAGCTTGGGAAGGCGTCACGGCACGTGGACTGGGCGCATAAAACACTAAACCAATCGCGTCCGCACCTGCGCTTACCGCCGCATGAGCATCTTCTGGCCTGGTAATTCCGCAAATTTTTACGCGCGTTCGCATAACGTTATTTTATCACCATACTTGCAACAAACTACGCTGAGTCAAAGGCAAGTCCCATTTGGGGTCATAATCCACACCTGCCAGATATAATCCATTGGGCGAAAATGTTGGCGGAGATAATGTTCTGTCTCTTTGTTCTAATAAGTCTTTAATAAACCGAGGCGGGTATTTTCCATTCCCCACATAAACCAGTGCTCCCACCATGTTACGCACTTGATGGTGAAGGAAGGCATCAGCCGAAAATTTAAATAAAAATGCATCCCCTCGTTGTGAGACATTGACTTCGCGCATGCTTCTGATAGGGCTTTTAGCCTGGCATTCACTGGCTCGGAAAGCGCTAAAATCGTGTTCTCCGAGCAGGTGGCGTGCTCCGGCTTGCATTGCGTTCAAATCCAAGCGATGATGATACCATCCTGCCTGCAGACGCTGTATTGCAGGTGCAACCGGGGTATTCATCAACCAATACAAGTAACTGCGCCCAGTTGCTGAAAAACGAGCATGAAAGCCTTCTGAAACCTTTTGCGCCCATAACACACGCACGCTGTGAGGCAAATACGCATTCACCCCACGCACCCAAGCAGAGTCTGGCCTGATGGATTGGGAATCAAAATGTGCGACCTGCATCAGCGCGTGCACACCAGCATCAGTGCGGCCTGCGGCATGTATGCGAACAGGATGTTGTGCTATTTGTGCAATCGCGTTTTCAAGAACACCTTGTATAGTGTCACCTTCTGCTTGACTTTGCCATCCGCAAAACGGGCTACCATCATATTCAACTCCCACCGCAACGCGCAAGATTTAATTCCTCACCAGAAAGAAAATCATATATGCCATTAAAATAATGCATGCTTTATCACAAAAGTTAAATTTCGGCTCTTCCCATTGAATATTCATCTGATCCTTTTCTGACTCATTGATTGCATCCTCCAAGGTCTGCCGGATAAAATCCACAAAGTGTGGCCCTTGCACCAGAGTAGGCTGCTTTTCTACATAATACATCGTCAACCACAACCTGGCTGCAAATCGCTCTGCATCAACACCCAGAACTTTGAACGGCCTCAGCATGAAATAGAATCCCGATATAAGCTGTTGTCTGGTGTTTCCAATCAACAAAAGTGATACCGCTGAAAGCATGATGAGGATGCGCAGCAATTGGAGTGCGCCGCCCTGCACCCCTTCATAGGTTGGAGAAATTGAGACCGGTAAGATACGCCAATATTCACCCGGGGTATTAAAAGCATAAATGAGCCACATCACAATAAAAAACCAACGCAGCCTTTTAATCAATCGAAAAAAGTGTTGCTGCTGAGTCAATATATTTGCCAGTACTAAAATAATTAGCACAACTAAGAGCAAGTACACTTTTGCCTGACTCAAACTTATCGCAATCAAAGTAAACGCTATCAACTGTGTGACAACGTTCAAGTCAGGAAGTGTATCGGCTTTGCGCATACCAATGTTTAATGTGTAAATGAAAAAACCGGACATATAGCCCGGTTTTTAATTTAATGTTGCTTAAGCAAGCGTCTGCAATATTTCTTCCGCGCGCTTACGTTGAGCCGGGCCGCCCTCTTTCATAACCTCATCCAACAATTCTTTTGCTCCCACTTTATCATCCATATCCAGATATGCGGCAACCAAATCTAGTTTGGTATCCACTTCAGTAGGCTCGTCTGCAGAAAGTGTCAGATTGATAGCCTGCGACGGTGTCTCTTCGATATCCAGACTAATCCCAGACATATCCATAACCTTTTTATCATCACCCGCTTCTTGAGTGTCAGACAAATCCAACGTAGTCATATCCAAGGTGATGCCGTGATCTGCAGTGTCATGTGAAGTTGTATTCACGTTCATACTAGGCACTTCAAATGTCACTGGCTCGGCATGTGTTATCTCAAAACCCATATCAGCGGGTGATTCTTCACCTGTTGCTAAGGATGGTGTGGTAATTTCAAAATTGAGAACATTATCCTGACCATCTTGAGAGAAAGTGCTGATAGTCGGCATTGTCTCGGTAGTAGCCATATCAAGACCCGGCGCTGAAACCTCACCTATCGTCGACTCCGACGCCATCTCTAAATCGGGCAAGGTGTTTGAGAATCCAAGCGTTGAAGGAACCTCTGGCGTTGCTGATTCCTCACTGCCACCAAGGCTGCCCATGTCAAAATCAATGCCAGAACTAGTCGCTGGGGTTTGTTCCTGCGTGGAAAATGAAACAAACTCTAATTCGTCGCTCTTTTCGTCACTTGGGGGCGTTACAGCAAATTCATCTTCCTGAGAAGGCGCTGTGGTCTCGGAAGACGCGTCATCACCCAAGCCGAAGTCCAAGTCTTTTTCCTGTGCAATTGGTGAATCTGCAAAATCCGAAGCATCTAATGGTTGATCGCTTCCTCCGACGGGGGCGTTGCTTTGATATAGCGGATTATTCGGCTCCAATTGCGCGCCTAGGGCAGCTACTTTTGCCCATACGGGATCTTGTCCACCCAAAGTAGTGTAAAGTTCACCTGCAACTGTTTCGAATGCAGACATGTTTTTACTTGCCGCGTACATTTCGAGCAGTTTCAGGTGCAGTTCATAGCGTTTTGGCTCTTTAGAAATTGCATCTTTCAATATCTCTTCCGCTTGTGCATCGCGGCCATAGGCCATGTAGACTTCGGCTTCTGCAATCGGGTCTACATCGTGTGTGTCAATCATGCCGCCGTTAGCGCTTTGCGAAAAGTCGGTAAGGAAAGATGTGTCGCCTGTGTCAACACTCGAGCCGCTGGTATTGCCAAACACGGTATTGGCCTTCAAGCCACCAGACGTCATGATCCCTTGCTCAAAATCTGCAAGATTTTTCTTACGTTTGTTTCGAAGGTAGATCCAACTGCCGCCCAGTAACGCCAAGAGACCAGTTGCGCCTCCCAGCAAGGGTAGATTCAGGCTGTCTAAAAAGCTTTCTTCTGCAACAGGCTCAGGCACAGGAGCAATGGCAGCTTTTGGTTTTTCCTGTTTTGTTGCTGTTGCAGAGCTTTCGGTCGGTTTTTGTTGTTCAGCAGACTTAGGCTCTGAAGGAACTGGGCTTGGTTGTGCTACTGGCGGTTGCGGAGCAGCTTCAGCAGGTTTGGGCTCAGATGCCTGTTCAGCCTGCTTTTGCATTTCAGCCATTGTACCGTTCTTAATTGCCAGGAGTTTTTGCATATCGGCAATTTGTTTTTCCAACTCGGATGTTCGGATTTGCGCCTCTTGCAAACCTTTTTCACGCGCTGTTACTTCCTCTTGCAGTGCAGCTACTTTTGCTTCAAGAGATTTTAATGTGCCATCATCCTTAGCTTTTGCCGTTTCACCGGTAGATAATTTTACGACATCTTTGCTACCCGCAGCCTCTGCCAAGGATTGATCTTCAGCTGTCTTGATCTTTCCTGATGTAGATGATGTATTGATTTCAGCCTCAGCGACAGGCGCTTCAACCACCATTCCGGCCAGTTTGTTTCGATATTCGTTCCAGTTTGCGCTATGTACTCTAACCTCATTGTTAGCCTGCTGTTGCGATATCGCATTCAGAGATTCCTGAGAAGGGGCACGCAAAATCTGGCCAGTCTTGAGACGATTGATATTCTTGCCAGCGAAAGCATCCGGGTTTGCCTCATACAATCCTATCAGCATCTGCTCAAGACTTACGCCTTCAGGCTTCATGTCACGTGCAATTTTGGCTAGCGTGTCTCCACGCTGGGTAACATACTCCTGCGTATCGCCTGCAGCTTCAGCGGCGGGCTTTTTTACGCGCTTTGACTTGGAAGGCTTTCCGGAACTGCCTGATGCAGTTGCCTGAGTATCGGTTGCTTCTGTAATAGCGCCTGCAGGCACGGCAGTCGGAGCCTGAACAGTGCTTTGAGCAGTACCTTCCGACTCACCCGTGTAACCCGGTGGATCCAGCAAGACTGTGTATTCTCGCAATAAACGCCCTGAAGACCAATCCACTTGCAAAAGCATATCTAGGAACGGATCATTGATCGGCTGACTTGACCTTAACTTAAGTACAGGAGCACCATTGGGGTTTTTTGTCACATCCACCTTGATTGTGCCATGCGATGCTGGACGTTCTATCCCTTGTGCGGAATAAGCTTCCTGTGGAGCAATAGCGGCTGTGATAGAGGACAATTCTTCAGGACTGACGGAAAGCAGCTCAATTTCAGCTCTTAACGGCTCGCCCAAGCCAGAGCTAACGTTCAGCTTGCCCAACCCTGCGGCATACACCGAAACCGGTATTAAAGCCAAGCATAATGCAGTCGTTATTTGCTTTAATTTTGAGCTATGCACTGTTTCACCCTTGATTTTCCAAAAACCTGATAACAAAAATAACATCAATTAGTTACAGATGCAAGCTCATAATACACCTTACAATCGATTGCTATCTGACTGTAAGTGAATAGTGTTGGATTTTGTCGAATTTTCAGCTACTTGCTTTCAACCAATATACGCAGCATTCTGCGCAACGGCTCAGCAGCGCCCCACAGCAATTGGTCGCCCACGGTGAATGCGGACAGATATTCGCCGCCCATTGCCAGCTTACGCAAACGCCCAACCGGCGTAGTCAACGTGCCGGTCACGGCTGCAGGAGTGAGCTCGCGCATACTTATCTCACGCTCGTTAGGGATAACTTTCGCCCACGGATTTGCCTCTGCTAGCATCTGGTTGATTTCGTTCATCGGCACATCCCTCTTGAGTTTGATGGTCAGTGCTTGGGAGTGGCAACGCATCGCACCTATACGCACACATAGACCGTCGATCACAATAGGATTATCCTCGCGGCCAAGAATTTTGTTGGTTTCCACACCACCCTTCCATTCCTCTTTACTTTGACCGTTGCCCAAGTCCTTGTCGATCCATGGAATCAGGCTGCCCGCCAAAGGCACGCCGAAATGTGCTGTCGGGAAAGCCTCATCACGCAGAGTACCGGCCACTTCACGGTCAATATCCAGAATCGCGGAAGCTGGATTATGCAGCAGTTCACTCGCCACGCGGTGTGCCTCACCCATTTGTTTCAGCAGCTCGCGCATGTTCTGCGCGCCCGCCCCGGAAGCCGCCTGGTAGGTCATCGAAGTCGCCCACTCTACTAGATCAGCCTTGAACAGACCATTCAACGCCATCAGCATCAGCGAAACGGTGCAATTACCGCCCACCCAGTTTTTGCCCCCATTAGCCAAAGCGGCTTTAATGACGTGCATATTGACCGGGTCAAGAATAATGACCGCGTCTTTTTCCATGCGCAGTGTAGAAGCCGCATCCACCCAGTGCCCATTCCAACCGGCATTGCGAAGCTGTGGAAATATCTCGCTTGTATAGTCGCCGCCTTGGCATGAGACAATCACATCCATCGACTTCAGTGCATTGATATCTTTGGCATCTTGCAGCGCAGGGGTATCCTTGCCAACATTCGGGCCTTTGCCGCCCACCTGCGAGGTCGTGAAAAACTGCGGTTCGATATCCGCAAAATCATTCTCTTCCAACATGCGCTGCATGAGCACACTGCCCACCATCCCACGCCAACCGACAAATCCGACTTTCAACATATTATTTCCAATTTAATTGATGAGACCAAGCAATAAAGTCTTCACTTATTTGGTTGATTTTTGAACCGCCTCACCTGCTTTTTCAAGATCCTTACCCATACCATCAATCGTATTACATGCCGTCAAGGCCCATACGCACACAATCATTGTCATCAAACGCAACATTTTCATACTCCTTACTTAATCGCGGAAGTTACCAAATTTAAGAGGAAAATCCGAAATGTTTTTTTTCACAAAAGCAATCGCTTCCTGCAACGTATCACGCTTGGCGCCGTTTACGCGCACAGTATCACCCTGGATACTGGCCTGTACCTTCATGCCACTGTCCTTAATGAGCTTGGTGATCTTCTTTGCCAGCTCACTATCAATACCATCACGGACCCGCAGTTCTTGTTTCACCTTATTGCCGGATACTTTTTGCACATCCTTGTGTTCCAGGCGCTTGGAAGATTCCGGTTCTTTCTTCTCCATTGCCGGCAACAGGATATCCTTGACCTGATCGAGCTGAAAGTCGTTATCACCAAAAATAGTGATCACTTTATCCTTCTCGTTGAACTCCACTTTGGCTGAGGTTCCTTTGAAATCATAACGATTGGTTATCTGCTTGGACGCAGCATCAATCGAGTTATTCAGATTCACCATATCAACTTCGGATGTAATGTCAAAACTGGGCATCATGCACCTCTAATAAAGCTCATTTAAGCAAAATCACCTGAGTGAGAAAATCGTGTCTCTGGAAGCCCTATGGACATTGGCCTCCAGAGCATCAAAATAAAGACGCGATTCCTTGCGCACCTAAATCACTCAAAATGGCAAACGTAATCTACGGTTTCGATAGTTTCGATATCAAATGATGAATTGCCAGGGACTGTAAATTTTTCACCACCTTTGTAGGTAGTCCAAGCATCTTCACCCTTCAAGCGCACCTTGCACACGCCATCGTTGATTTCCATCAATTCCGGCGAGCCTGTATTGAATGTCAACAAACTTGGGAAAATCACCCCTACGGTGCAACGTGTGCCGTTTGGAAACATCACGGTATGGCTCACACACTTGCCATCGAAATACACATTAGCTTTCTTTTTGACGCTCACATTATCGAATTGTGCCATTTGTTATCCAATCAAATAAATTCACATTATCCCAAAAAATAAGGGCTTACGCTAATGGCAAGCCCTTACCTACTCTTTTCGGCAGTTACATCGCAGCGACGATCTGGTCACCCATCTCTGAGCAACTGACTCGCTTCATACCTGCTTCGTAGATGTCACCGGTACGGTAACCCGCTGCCAGCACTTTTTTCACCGCATTTTCGATGCGTGTTGCAGCCACTTCGTTATCGAATGTGTAGCGCAACATCATCGCTGCAGAAAGGATAGTTGCAATCGGGTTAGCCAGGTTTTTGCCGGCAATATCCGGTGCGGAACCGTGTGAAGGCTCGTAGAGGCCTTTCTTGGTCTCATTCAGCGAAGCAGATGCCAGCATACCGATGGAACCGGTGAGCATGGAAGCTTCGTCTGACAGGATGTCACCGAAGATATTGCCAGTCACTATCACATCAAACTGTTTCGGGTTACGGATCAGTTGCATAGCGGCATTGTCTACGTACATGTGACTTAATTCGACTTCCGGATATTCCTTAGCCACGTCAATCACGATCTCTTTCCAGAACTCTGTGGTTTCCAGCACGTTGGCTTTGTCCACGGAGCACAGCTTCTTATTACGTTTCATCGCAATCCCGAACGCGACATGGGCGATGCGACGCACTTCTGGCTCACTATAAATCATGGTATTAAAACCTTCACGAATGCCCTGCTCGTTGGTGCGCATGCCGCGTGGCTGGCCGAAATACACGTCGCCGGTCAATTCACGCACGATCATGATGTCTAGACCCGCCACCACTTCCGGCTTTAAGGTGGAAGCATTGGCAAGCTCAGGATACAAAACTGCTGGGCGCAAGTTTGCGAACAGCCCAAGGTCCTTGCGAATCGCCAGCAAACCGCGTTCAGGCCGCAAAGGGCGATCCAAAGTATCGTACTGAGGACCGCCTACAGCGCCCAACAGCACGGCATCTGCCTCACGGCAGACTTTTTGTGTGAATTCCGGATATGGCGCACCGAACTGGTCATATGCCTGGCCACCTAATGGCGCCTCAACAAACTCCATATCCATGCCTTCATTTTTCAATACCTCCAGCACTCGCAACGCTTGTGCAATGATTTCCGGGCCAATGCCGTCACCAGGTAAAACTGCGATTTTCATATTTGTCTTTCCTTAAAATTATTGAGTGAACAACCAGGGTTGTGCAGCTTTATGTTTTACTTCAAACGCCTTGATCTCATCCGCATGCTGCAAGGTCAGACCAATTTCATCCAACCCGTTCAACAAATTATGTTTGCGTGTTGGCGTAATCTCAAACGTAAAGCTATCGCCACTTGGCAATGTTACGGTTTGTGACGGCAGGTCCACATTCAACTTATAGCCCTCGTTCGCTTGGCACTCATGAAACAAGCGGTCAACCACAGCCGCATCGGCAACGATTGGCAAAATGCCGTTTTTGTAGCAGTTGTTAAAGAAAATATCGGCAAAGCTAGGCGCAATAATCACGCGGAAGCCTTGGTCTTCAATCGCCCAAGGGGCATGTTCGCGAGATGAGCCGCAACCAAAGTTATCGCGCGCCAGCAAAATCTGCGCGCCTTGGTAACGAGGCTGGTTCAACACAAAGTCCTTATTCAAAGGACGCGCGCTGCAATCCATACCAGGTTCACCGTAGTTGGTGTAACGCCATTCATCAAACAGATAAGGGCCGAAGCCTGAACGTTTGATAGATTTCAAAAATTGTTTTGGGATAATCGCGTCGGTATCCACGTTGGCGCGGTCGAGTGGGCAAACTAGTCCATTGATTTGTGTAAATGCTTTCATATTTTTTCTCCTATGCCTTACAAGCTACGCACGTCAACAAAATGGCCTGCAATCGCTGCAGCAGCAGCCATCTCTGGGCTCACCAAATGCGTACGTCCACCTGGACCTTGGCGACCCTCGAAATTTCGGTTACTTGTAGAAGCACAACGCTCACCTGCGCTCAAGCGGTCTGAGTTCATCGCCAAGCACATGGAACAACCTGGCTCACGCCATTCAAAACCAGCTTCAATAAAGATTTTGTCTAAACCTTCCGCTTCGGCTTGGCGTTTTACTTGACCAGAACCGGGCACTACCATGGCTAATGCAATATTGCTCGCCACTTTTTTACCTTTGGCCACAGAAGCAGCCGCACGTAAATCTTCAATACGTGAGTTGGTGCAAGAACCGATAAAGATTTTATCGAGTTTAATTTGCTCAATCGGCGTATTGGCGGTTAACCCCATGTATTTCAATGCGTTTTCAATGCTGGTGCGTTTAGTCGCATCGGTTTCTTTGGCTGGGTCTGGCACTGTCGATCCAATTGGAAGCACTTGCTCAGGTGAAGTACCCCAAGTGACTTGCGGGGCGATGTCAGCACCTTTTAGCTCAACCACAGTATCAAAGGTCGCATCTGCATCGGTTGTCAATGTTTTCCAATACGCCACGGCTTTTGTCCAGTTGTCGCCTTTAGGTGCATATTGACGGCCCTCGAGGTAAGCAAAGGTTTTTTCGTCAGGAGCAATAATGCCTGCACGTGCGCCCGCTTCAATCGCCATATTACAGATGGTCATACGGCCTTCCATGCTTAAAGCACGAATCACTTCACCGCCAAACTCAATCGCATAACCTGTACCACCCGCAGTACCAATACGACCAATCACTGCCAAGGCCACGTCTTTTGCCGTCACGCCTTTGCCTAGTTGACCATCGACCTTAACCAACATGCGTTTAGATTTTTTGGCGACCAAGGTTTGGGTGGCTAATACATGCTCCACTTCTGAGGTACCAATCCCGTGGGCCAATGCACCAAACGCACCGTGGGTCGAAGTATGGCTGTCACCACACACCACGGTCATACCAGGTAAGGTTGTACCGTTTTCAGGCCCAATCACGTGAATAATGCCTTGGTTAGCGTGTTTAAATGGAAAGTAAACCAACGCCCCTGTTTCTTTGATGTTGTTGTCTAGCGTTTCCACTTGCAAACGTGAAATCGGGTCTTCAATCCCCTTCGCCCAATCTTTGGTAGGGGTATTGTGGTCAGGGTTAGCCACTATAGTATCGGCACGCCAAGGTTTACGGCCTGCCAAACGAAGACCTTCAAAGGCTTGCGGGCTAGTGACTTCATGCACCAAATGTCTATCGATATAAAGTAAACTCGTACCATCAGCATCTTCGTGCACAAGATGCGATTCCCATAATTTGTCGTAAAGCGTTTTTCCCGCCATGACTCACTCCTTAGCTAATTTTTGAAACAGTATTTTTAGTACTAAATTCTGAAAACTTGCGCAGAATAAACATAATTCAATACCCTGACAAGACTATAAGTTATACTAGTATTAGAATTAACAGGATAGCTTATGGACAATAGACGAAAAGAGTTGGGCGAATTCCTGCTTGCCCTGCGCCAGCGCGGCACGCCAGAGGAATTCGGATTCCCTTCGGGCGCACGCCGCAGGACCAAAGGGTTGCGCCGCGAAGAAGTCGCGCAGCTCACCGGCATCAGCGCCACCTGGTATACATGGATAGAACAAGGTCGTGAAGTCAACATTTCGTCAGACGCGCTGGACAGGCTAGCACTGGCACTCAAGCTATCACGCACCGAACGCTCTTACCTGTTTGACATGGCAGACCGCCGCGACCCGCGCGCCAGTGCGGCAGAAGAAGATGCCGTACCACAAACGCTGGTGAGCATGTTGGCGAATATCCACATCCCCGCGTACATCATGGGGCGCACTTGGGATTTACTGGCATGGAACCAACCCGCAAGTGATTTATTTATAGACTGGCTAGATAACTTTTCGACACGAAATGAATCAGAAAAGACTACCATTCGTGCTGAGCCAGTCGAAGCACAAAACGTTCCGCCCAATTTGCTGCGCTTTGTGTTTACCAACCCACAGGCCAAACAATTTGTGGTGAATTGGGAAATGCGTGCCAGACGCTTGGTGGCAGAGTTTCGTGCAGATTGCCGTAGCCGTTTGGAAGAACCAGAGCTTAAAAAATTGGTGACCGAACTCGCCCAAGCCAGCGCAGAATTTGACCGTTTTTGGAAACAACACGACGTGCTGGAAAGACAAGGCGGACAACGCGAATTTAACCACCAAAAATTAGGGCTGATTAGCTACCAGCAAGTAACCTTAAGACCAGTGGAACAAGAGCAGTTGAAGTTAGTGTTGTTACAGCCCGCCTAACTTCGTCATTCCGACGAAGGTCGGAATCTAGTGTCTTTGAAGTTTAAGTAACATTGAGCGGATAACATTTTATTATTCCACCCACCGCTAAACCCCACTCAACAAAAAATCCATTGCGCTAATAATTTCGCTTTGATAATTGCTTAACACCGCAACTTCTGCGCCCAATTCACGCTTATGAATGCCCGCTAATTGCGGTGTCATCATGCAAAACTCTTGCCCTTCTACCAGCAAAACCGGCGTAAGTTTGGTCATCGGGCTGTGTGCCATCGATTTTACAGGCGTTAAAGGCACCACGACACAGGTTTGCATGGTGGTGAGTAAATCATTTTGAATGTTGAGCAAATAAGGAAAGCGCACCTGTGTGGCTTTGTTTTTGTTCATATACACTGAAAATTGCGCCATTAAAAGGCTCTCAAGCTATCGCCAAACGTGCCTTCTGTATCCACCTGCTGGTTATACTCCACAATCGCAGCTTGATTTTGTGCAAGCCATGCCGCTTGTTGCAGGATCTGTATTTTGGCAATCAAACCTTCTTCCAACGTGGCGGATAAATTGATATTGAGCGCACGCGCCTGTTTTAACAAATCATCATTCACGCTTAAATTAGCGGCACGTTTTGGGGCTTGGGTGTTGTAAGCAATTTGCATGTTTAAACTTTCAACCACATAAGCAATGCGCATAGTTTATGCGCATTTAAACGGTGGGTCAAGTAAAACAAGAGCCGTTGAAACTGGTATTTTTACAACCCCATTAAATATAAAAATCGCCCAAGAGATATTTATGCCTCTGGAAGCCGCGTGGATACTGGCTTACAGAGGAGGTGAAATGATGTTGTGTTAAAAATGCGTATTTTTAATGTGTTTTTGTAGGTTGGCGGAATAATAATTAGCTTTTATGTAGCATGACTCAATTAGGGCGAACTAAATTAGCCTTGTGGGGTGGGCAGATTCCTACCCACGCTGAAATATATCTCAACAACGCCCCGCACGAACAATAACATGATTAACAAGTTGCCACAGCCTATAAATTCTATTTACGTTGCGCCTTCGCCAGCCTTAAAAACTGCGCTAATTCTTCTACCCATTTCAACCGTTGTGCGGGGGTGAGTGCTTTGAACGCCCTCAAGCGTTCATCGCTCACATAGTAGGTTCTGTCGGCAGGGTTAAACATAGCTTTCATAACGTTGTTTTCATAGTGTTTTAAGTTTTTCAAGGTGCACAATATCGCTCAAATCTATCGCGCGGCCAGCGGCGCGCTTCATGGCAATTAAATCATCAATTGAAGCAACAGGGATTTTCACGCCACCCACATCAAAATGCACTGCACGGCTTTGCATTTCATCAAAATTTAGCGGGGTGAACAGCAATACATCCAGCGTGACACCCGCCAGTTCATCTGTTCTCAAAGCAAAGGCTTGCATGTTTTTTTCTAAGTGCCATTGCTTTAATAACGCAATGTTTTTCAAGCTGGAGAGTGGCACGGGCATCACGGGTTTAAGATTCAAACTTTCCGCACAGGCGATTAAGTGCGACAGGTTTTCTTCCTTCATGGCGACGGTAATATCAATATCCATGGTGGCACGCTCCACCCCGTGCAAGGAAACAGCGAGCCCACCAATAAGCAAATAGCGCACGTCATGCTGTTGCAACTTGCTGAATAAGTCTAAATAAAACATGCGGATAGTTTAATGCAGAAGCTTTAGAATGGCTATTCTAAATGTAGGGTGCATCAACTTGCGGGGCGCCGAATTTAATGAACGTTTGCCTTGCACCGGGCTTATCTTGCGAGTCCACCCTGCCGTGCTGGTTTTATAACAACCTACCTGTTTTTTTCATTATGTCAGACATCAGCCTGGAAGCCGCATTCAGGTTGGCTTTCAGACAGGTGCCTTACTAATGAAACTTTTGGCTAAACTGCTACCGCTTGTTCTGATGGCGAAACACGCTCTTGGTCACGCATTAGCTTGTACTCGATTGCATCGATCATCGCGCGCCAGGAAGCATCCACCACGTCCGTAGAGACACCTGTTGTCGTCCAGCTTTCATGATGGTCGGCAGACTCAATTAGGACGCGCACCTTAGCAGCGGTTGCGCGATCGGAATCCAATACACGCACCTTATAGTCTGTAAGGCGTACCTCTCTGATGGCGGGATAGAATCGCTCTAAAGCGCGACGCATGGCTTTATCCAGCGCATTGACAGGTCCGTCACCCTCAGCGGACATCACCTCTTCCTGCCCATTGACCGACAGTTTGATGCTAGCAGAGGAATTGACGCCGTTGATGGCAGGCTCATGGATGCTGACCTGATATTCCTTGAATTCAAAGAAGGAACGAAACTTGCCAAGTTCCCTGCGTACCAGCAATTGCACAGAACCCTCTGCGCTCTCAAACTGATAGCCTTCGTGCTCCAGTGCTTTGATATACTCCAGTATGCGCTTGGTGTCGGGCGAATCCTTGTCGAGCGAAGCATCCACCTCATGAATCTTGGAGAGCAGCGCACTGCGCCCGGCGACTTCCGACACCAGAATATGGCGCACGTTGCCGACTTGCTGCGGGTTGATATGTTCGTAGGAAATCGGGTTCTTGCTCACAGCGTCAATGTGCATGCCGCCCTTGTGGGAGAAAGCATCTTTGCCAACATAGGGCGCCTTGTCATTGAACGGCATGTTAGCGACATCGTTGACATAGCGCGCAGTTGCAGTGAGCTCGGCGATGTTTTCCTGCGGGATGCAGGGCAAGCCTAGCTTAAGTTGCAAGTTGGGGATAATCGAGCATAAATTGGCGTTGCCGCAGCGCTCGCCAATACCGTTGATGGTGCCCTGCACTTGCGTAGCACCAGCTTGTACCGCCGCAACAGAGTTGGCCACTGCCATTTCACAATCGTTGTGACAGTGAATGCCAACTTGAACTTTTGGGAAACGGGCAACGACTTTTTGCGTGATCTCGAATATCTCATTCGGAAACGTGCCGCCGTTGGTGTCGCACAAGGCCAGTACGTCAGCGCCTGCATCCGACGCAGCCTGCAACGTTTGCATGGCGTAGTCTGGATTGGCCTTGTAGCCATCATAGAAGTGCTCAGCGTCGAACACCACCTCCTTGCCCTGCCCTTCGAGAAAGGCGATGGTAGAGGCGATCATGCGCAGGTTTTCTTCCAGCGTAGTACGCAGAATATCGGTGACCTGGTAATCCCAACTTTTGCCAAAAATTGCGACTGATTGCGTATTCGCGCGCAACAAAGATTGCACGTTGCGGTCTTCCGCCGCATCAACGCCCACTTTGCAGGTGCTGCCGAACGCGATGATTTTGGCATGCTTCAGCTTGAGTGCACCGGCGCGTTCAAAGAATTCCAAATCCTTGGGATTGGAGCCGGGATTGCCAGCCTCGATATAGCCGACACCCAGCGCATCCAGACGCTCGACGATTTTGAGTTTATCTTCTACAGTAAATGACACCCCTTGTGCCTGCGCGCCATCGCGCAGGGTGGAGTCATAGGCAACAACTTGTCTCGACATACAACAGCTTATTTATTCCGGTTACGCAAATTGGCGGCGATACGCATACGCAAGGCATTCAGCTTGATAAAGCCGCCTGCATCTTTCTGGTCATATGCGCCAGCATCATCCTCGAATGTCGCTATAGTGCTGTCGAACAGCGAGTCAGTTTTGCTATCGCGTCCAACCACAATGACGTTCCCTTTGTAGAGCTTGACGCGCACCCAGCCATTCACGTTTTGCTGTGTGTGGTCAATCAAGGTTTGCAGCGCGATGCGCTCCGGGCTCCACCAGTAGCCGTTGTAGATCAAGCTGGCATAACGCGGCATCAGGTCATCTTTCAGATGCGCCACTTCGCGGTCTAGCGTGATGGACTCGATTGCACGATGGGCTTTCAGAATGATGGTGCCACCCGGCGTTTCGTAACAGCCGCGGGACTTCATACCCACATAGCGGTTTTCCACCAAATCCAGACGACCGATGCCATGTTTGCCACCGAGCTTATTAAGTTCTGCCAATATTTCGTGCGCTTTCATGGCCTTGCCGTTTAGAGCAACGATATCGCCTTGCCTGAACTCTATGTCCAGATATTCTGGTTGATTAGGCGCAGCTTCTGGTGAAACTGTCCAGCGCCACATGCTTTCTTCCGCCTCGGCAGCTGGGTCCTCCAGATGACGCCCTTCATAAGAGATATGCAGCAGGTTCGCATCCATGCTGTAAGGGCTGCCGCCTTGCTTATGTTTCATGTCCACAGGGATTCCATGTGTCTCGGCATAAGCCATAAGTTTCTCGCGGGAAAGCAAATCCCACTCACGCCAAGGGGCGATGATCTTGATGTTTGGATTCAAAGCATAGGCGCCTAACTCGAAACGCACCTGATCGTTGCCCTTGCCGGTTGCACCGTGGGAAACCGCATCCGCGTTGGTCTCGCGGGCAATTTCAATCAAACGTTTGGCAATCAGCGGGCGAGCGATGGAAGTGCCAAGGAGGTATTCACCTTCGTAAATCGTGTTAGCGCGAAACATTGGGAACACGAAATCACGTACGAACTCTTCACGCAAGTCATCAATGTAAATCTCTTTCACACCCGCTGCCTTGGCTTTGGCACGTGCAGGCTCAAGCTCTTCACCCTGACCCAAATCAGCGGTGAATGTCACCACTTCACATTTGTATTCGTCCTGCAGCCATTTCAAAATGACTGATGTGTCCAGACCGCCGGAATAGGCCAATACTACTTTTTTAATGTCGCTCATCACTACCTTCAACTCTTAAATAATTCAAATGCTACCAAAAAATTAACACCCACCATGAGCACCATGCCAAGAAAGAAACAACGATCAGCCAATTTCTCGATTTGTACGAGATCATCCTTATGGCGTACGGACCAATATGACAACATAGTACTAGCCAAAAATAATAAGCTATCTATTGCAATCATTTCATCAGCCCAATATGAAATTGTATTTTTGGGCACTAACTGCATGATAGTAATGACTGTCATACACACACCCACCATCGTGGCCGATACTGGCAGAATGTGTTTTGATAAATCTTGGACTGCAGCCACTTAAGCAGCAACCTTTCCTAATAGCAGATACTCCATCAATGCTTTTTGCGTATGCAACCGATTCTCAGCTTCATCCCAGACCACACTTTGCACACCGTCAATCACATCTGCAGCGACCTCTTCGCCACGATGGGCTGGCAAACAATGCATGAACAGCGCATCCTTGTTAGCAGCGCGCATCATATCGGCATCGACCTGCCAATCGGCGAAGTCCCGCATACGTTCTTCGTTCTCCGCCTCGAAACCCATGCTTGTCCAGACATCAGTCGTCACCAGATCCGCACCTTTGACAGCCTCCATCGGATCAGCAAACGTCTCGAAATGATCATTGCCGTATAAATTGGCACGCTCTGGCTCCACCTCATACCCAGGCGGCGTAGAAACATGCACGTTAAAATCCAGCAATTCTGCCGCTTGCAGCCAAGTATTGCAGACGTTGTTACTGTCGCCGATCCATGCGACTGTTTTGCCTTTGATGCTGCCACGGTGCTCGATGAATGTGTAAATATCTGCCAGAATCTGGCAAGGATGGTATTCGTTCGTCAACCCGTTGATCACCGGCACGCGCGAATTCGCCGCAAAACGTTCGATGATGCTTTGCTCGAAGGTACGGATCATCACAATATCACTCATGCGGGAAATGACCTGTGCAGCATCTTCCACCGGTTCTCCTCGACCAAGCTGAGAATCACGCGTGTTCAGATAGATCGCAGAACCGCCTAGCTGATGCATTCCCGCCTCGAACGACAAGCGCGTGCGCGTACTTGCCTTCTCAAAGATCATGACAAGTGTACGGTCTGTCAGCGGCCAGTATTGCTTGTAATCCTTGAATTGCGCCTTGATCCATTGGGTGCGTGCAAAGATATGCTGCAACTCTTCAGTCGTCAGGTCGTTAAATTGTAGGAAGTGTTTAATCATTTATTAAATTTCTTAGCTCAAAAATTTCCTGATGAGCGGTACCAAACGGTTAACTAATTCTTTCGCGTCCTGCTCACTCAAAATCAATGGCGGCAACAAACGCACCACTTTCTCCGCCGTCACGTTAATCAACAGTTTTTCTTGCAGTGCCATCTTCACCAAATCGGCACATGGCCTATCCAACTCGATGCCAATCATCAAACCTACATGCCGAATGGTGACCACTCCTGACAGACCTGCCAGTGCAGACTTGAGTGAATCACAAATCAGGTCACCCATGGCTTCAGCATTCTCCCGAAGCTTGTCTTCTGCGATGATGTTCAGAGTAGCCAAACCTGCGGTTGTTGCCAAAGGATTACCGCCAAAAGTCGAACCATGTTTACCAGGCGTAAATGTCTCAGCTGCGGCCCCTTTTGCTAAGCATGCCCCAACAGGCACGCCAGAGCCCAAACCTTTAGCCAAAGTCATCACATCTGGCGTAATGTTAGTATGCTGAAAAGCGAACCAAGTGCCAGTTCGTCCGATACCGGTCTGCACCTCATCCAGCATCAGCAACCAACCGTGCTCGTCACAAAGCCGACGCAAACCTTCTAGATATGCTTTGCCGTCGTGCGGGATGTTGATGCCTCCCTCACCCTGCACCGGCTCAACAAAAACAGCAACAACGTTGTTCTTGCGTTCCGCAATCTGTTTAACTGCTTCCAAATCGTCAAACGGCACACGGATGAAACCACCTACCAGCGGTTCGAAACCTGCTTGTGTCTTGCGGTTGCCAGTCGCGGAAAGCGTGGCCATGGTTCTGCCATGGAAAGCTTTCTCCATCACAATAATCTCTGGATTCTCGATGCCTTTGTTGTGCCCATACAAACGTGCCAGCTTGATTGCCGCTTCATTCGCTTCGCACCCAGAATTACAGAAAAACACTTTATCCATGCCTGAGATTTCGGCAAGCTTATCGCCAAGTGCCGCCTGCTCTGCGATCTGGTAAATATTGGATACGTGAATCAACTTTGCTACCTGCGCCTGCAATGTTTTCACTAGTTTCGGGTGTGCATGACCAAGACCATTCACGGCTACACCAGAGAGCGCGTCCAGATACTTTTCACCCTTGTCATCCCAGAGCCAGGCACCTTCACCATGTGTGAATGTGATTGGCTGCCTGCCATAGGTGTTCATTAAATGTTGTGACATAAATTCAGACTTAATTTATTCAGAAAAAACAAAAACGGCGGCTTTGGCCGCCGTTGGTGCCTAAAGCCGACTCAACCCATGTTCACCCAGCGACGCACTGATGCATGCGCAGAACTGGCCTTAAGACCATTTCGCATTTTTTTGCAATTATCCGCATTTTTTTTCATGTCAAGGGCTACTTTTTCGCTAAAACAACAACGTTGAAGATTAGCTCAAAATAGCTGATTTGGCAAGGTTTTTCAGCCAGAACAAGTCGGTTTTGCCCGCATGAAAGGCTTCACTCGATCCAGCGTGTCCGGATGTGTTGAGAACATGTCGCTAAATGGATCCTGCCTTTTGACCTGCTTTTTATCGCCCTTGGCAGCAGCTGCTTGCGTAAGCCGCAACAAGATATCCGCGAATGCCCTTGGCGGCAAACAAGCTTTTTGCATGGATTGCATAGCAAAACGATCAGCTTCCATCTCAAACGCGCGTGAATAACGCATTTGCAGCAAAGCTGCTGGCATGCCAGACGCCATGGAACTGACATCTCCAGTAATAGCTGCCAGAATAAGCCCGGCTAGCGCACCCTGAATGCTTTGCCTGAATGCATGCCGTCTTTTCACATGCCCCAACTCATGCGCAAGTACAGCGACCAATTCCGTGTTGTTTTTAGCCAGCTGGACCAAGCCATCCGTGACCACCATGATGCCTCCTGGTAGCGCGAATGCATTAGGTCCGATCATCTCACCATCCCGGAATTCCAGACGATACTCGGGGCAATCCCTGGTTTTTGCACACATGTCCGTCAATGATTGACGAACTTGTTGTTGCCTGCCTAGAGCGACCTTGGAAGGAGAAAGATATCCCATCTTGTGGTCAAACCCCGCAAGCACCTGCTCACCCAATTTTCGCTCTATACTGGGCGGGGTCGATTGCGCGACGTATTCGGCAAGGCTTGGCACACCGAATTGCAGGAACATCCAGCCAGCGAATACCGTGGCTAATAGCGCAACCATCACCCAGCCGAGATGATTCTCCAAGTAATGCACCAATCCCCAGAAACCATTGCGTCTGGATGACATGGCCGCTTCCAGCTCATCAAGCTGACTGGCCTCCAAGCGCCCCCCATCGGGCAAGTCTATCAAGCGCCTTGCATTGCCAAGCTTGGCTTGCACGCCGATTTCAGAAAAAGCATATCGGTGACTTATCCCTGCCGACTCAAACACGATTGCAGACTCAGGGGACGTTAATACACTCACCAGCACAGAACTGGCACGCGCGCTATATCCATCGAAATAATCTGCCTGAAAGGTCATGCTTTAACCAAACGACAGATCCACGTCGAACATGTCCACGAGCTCTTCGCCAGTCGCTTTGATTTCTGCTTTCTTATCGCCGACAAACTGGTCGAAATCGACATCACCCACAACCTTGAGATTGGATGTGCGATATCTGGCCAACCTTACTTGAGCCCAAGGAGTTGCCAAACCAAAGGTTAGCGCAATCGCCAGAATATTGGTCATGTATATCCAGATCAAATCCCGTGCCCGTAAGCTACTTCTAAACGACAATTTATCTAGGGCGGTATGGTTCCAGACAAGATTACCGATACGCGCCTGCAAATACCCCAGGAACCCAAAAATGAATAACAAGTAGAGCAACAGCACGCCTGCCACCCCGAATAATGCGGCTGGATTTTTCAGCATCTCGCGCATTTTTTCCTGCCTAGCTTTTTGACGTTCGGCCACCATCTCTTCAATAGTCATTTCTCTGGCTTGTTCAACTGACTGGCCGTTTAGGTCGGTGTCCTGCCCTTGAGTTTTAGGCTGGAGCTGTTCCACTGTTTCCACTTGTTCAGGTACAGGCTCAGGCAGATTCTCAGAATAGACTCGCTCCACGCGATATGGCTCACTGGCTCCCAAATCGACAGTCTCGCTGCCATGCTCTTCAGCAGCTGTGGCTGCGCTAATTACCACACTCGGATCCAGCAAGCGAAGCTGGCTGTGTTGCTGAGCTTTGTGTGAATATTGGTAATAAGCCGGAATGGCGATCGCTGCTACAACACCTATGACACCAATGATGAAAGGAAGCAAAAACAACTTCAGATAGACTCTATAGAAATCACGGACCTTGGCTTGCAGATTGAATTCTGACAAACCAAAACGGTAATTATCTATCATAAATTTATTTTTCAAGTAGGCGCCGTAAGGAATGATCAAGCCTAACGTAACTAGGGTCAGCATTGGAACCGCGATAAACACCCGTAGAGCCTCCCGCGTCGTTCCGACAAAATTGAAGCGTAAGCCACGATGACTGGTATTTCGCGCATTAAAGGTTGCGGAACGCACCACCAGCCAAGGCAACGCAAAAAAGAAGACCAGCATGAACAGCGCAGGCAGAAACAGGTTCACACTACCACTGAATGTGTACCCAAGAAAAAATAGCAAGGCAATCGCACGGCCTTTGAGGATAGACACAGGATTAGCATGGTAGTCGAAAGCGGCGTTTTCTATCAGCGTGTTGTTGTAGAAGTACTTCTTCCTTCTGACCTTAGCCCATGCCGAATAGACGCCCAACGTTACCAAAGATAGAAATAAATTGACTATCCATATACCAAAGTATTCTGTGGCCTTGCCCTGAAAAACGATAGGGGTCTCTTTTTGTTGATTCATTATTACGTTCCCTTTTTGATTTATCTCAAGTGTAACTGATTTTAAAGGCTTAACAACCATCGGGCCGAGTGTTGTCCGATATAAAATATTTGCAAGTTTGAGCGAATACGGCAAAATTATGTTTTTGGTTTTTGCATGACTTATGAGCGTTATTAGTACTACTGAAGATACGTTAAAACAATCTGCCGCACAGTTGCCGGTAGATTGGTATGTGAGCGAAGAAGTCTACACATTGGAGACTGCACATTTGTTCTCCAGTGCCCCTAAATATGTCGGGCACCAGCTTATGGTGCCGAATGCCAATGACTACTGCACTATTGACTGGATGAACAATGCTAAGTGCTTGGTGAATCATGATGGAGAAGTGTCGCTTATCAGCAACATTTGCCGCCATCGTCAGGCACTGATGCTTGATGGCCGCGGTTCTACCAGCCATATTGTGTGCCCGTTGCACCGCTGGACCTACGATCTAAACGGTAAACTGCTTGGATCACCGCATTTCAGCAAGAACCCATGCCTACATCTTCAAAAGACAACTCTGTATGACTGGCATGGCATGTTGTTTGAAGGACCGCAAAATATCTCGGAGATATTAGACTCCGTGGAATGCAAGTCAGATTTTGATTTTACTGGGTACCACTACGACAGCACACATGTAGATCACTACGATTTCAACTGGAAAACGTTTATCGAGACCTATCTAGAGGATTATCACGTCGGCCCGTTCCATCCTGGACTGAACCAGTTTGTCGATTGCGATAAGTTACATTGGCAGTTTGCCCAGGACTTCAGTGTGCAAACCGTAGGTTATAAGGATATGCCGCACCATTTCCTCTCACCAACCTATCAACGCTGGCAAAATGCCGTAACACGTTATCATGGTCAGAACAAGCCAAAATATGGTGCTGTCTGGTTTGCCTACTATCCTTTCCTAATGATTGAATGGTATCCACAAGTGCTAGTCGTTTCGCACCTGATACCGACAGGGGTGCACAGCTGCAGTAATGTCGTGGAATTCTACTACCCGGAAGACATCGGGCTTTTCGAGCGCGAATATGTGTCGGCACAGCAGGCAGCGTATCTGGAAACAGCCGTGGAAGATAAGGAGATCTGTGACCGCATGCATCAAGGCCGCAAATCCCTGCATGCGCTTGGCAAAGACGAACGCGGCCCCTATCAGCACCCAATGGAAACCGGCATGGCACACTTCCATGAATGGTATCGCCGCAAGATGGAGCCCTACTTGAGCAATACTCGATGAAACTACCAAATCTAGGCAGCTTATGGATGCTCATAGCCGCCTTGGGTTTTGCTATCATGGGAGCTTTAGTTAAGGTTGGCGCACAGAAATTTAGCAGTGTAGAACTGGTATTCTATCGCTCGTTATTTGGCTTAGTCACCATTTACATCATTACCTTACTAAATGGCTATTCGCTAAAAACACCTGTTATTCGCAAACAAATGTCCCGGGCTATCGTGGGTTTTTTGTCGCTGGTGTGTTTCTTCATCGCCATCGCACACTTACCGTTAGCGACTGCAGTCACTCTAAATTACACATCCCCATTGTTCGTAGCATTGCTGTTGCCTTTCACGCTGCAGGAAAAATCCGCTAAGCTGCTCTACCTAGCAGTTTTGCTAGGCTTCATAGGCGTAGTACTGCTGCTCAGACCTACCCTTGATAGCAGCGATACTTGGTACGGCATCCTCGGTTTGCTTTCTGGTTTTGGAGCTGCTTGGGCATACATCTACGTCAAACAATTAGCCAACATCGGCGAACCCGACTGGCGCACTGTATTCTATTTTACGCTGGTTTCCACACTTGGTGCCACGATATGGATCTTGCCATACCAGTTCACCGATATGGAATGGAAAGATTTGCCAGTCATTGTAGGGCTAGGAGTTTCTGCCACACTGGCGCAGTTGGCGATGACACGTGCATACCGCACTGGAAACACGCTAACTGTCGCCAGTTTGGCATACAGCACGGTGATTTTTGCAAGCCTGTTCGGTGCATGGTTCTGGCAGGAATCATTATCCATGCCCGAGTATTTTGCGATAGGCATCATCATACTGGGCGGCCTGCTCAGCCTTCACACCAGCCGTCGCATTTAAGCAACGCAAGCGAAAAATCCCCCAGTTGAGCTCATTCGGAACCATTAAGGGCTGGACATTCTTCTTGCTACGCAGTAATCTGAACTTCCCGCGTTAAAAACGCCTGCTTACTCATTGAATGCTAAACGCTTTTTACATTAGACCTTTGTTGCTTGCAGCGCTATGCGCGGTTTTATGCGGCTGCCTTGGCGGCACGGTCGCGCAGCAAGTGGCGCGATCTATCGCCACCAGTGTGGCAGATAAAGCTGTCGCTAAAGCGATGGATGTAGATGAGCGTCCTAATGACTCTGATGTAAGCAATGATTCGACAACCGCCACCATTTCTGGCAACCCTTTTGCCTCAAAATCCGAAACTGGCATGCCCAAAACCGCGGCAGAAATATATCCTCAGCTACCCAAAATGCCTTCGCTCGAAACCTTAGCGAGCCACTCACGCACACCAACCCAAGATGAGATTGATGAGTTCAACGAAAGGTATGTATTTGCAACATCAGGATTCAGGCCTGTAGAGGCGAATCCGGAAAAAACTGCCGATGCAAAGACCCTTCATGCAACAACCCAACCGGATAAAGCCCCAGAAGTGCTTGCAGAATCTCGCCCGTTGGTGAGCGTCGAAGTCTTGAATTTCTTGCCAGCCGAGGAGAAAAAAGCGATGTATGAGAAAGCGCGTCTGCTGGGCGCGCTTAATCTGCCGCAAGAACGCGAATGGCCTAGATGGCATGTCGCAATGGGTCGGATTGATACCGACAACAAACTGATCACCTTCCTGATCCCACCGCAGATGGGCAAACTCCGCAGCGGTTCAAGAACTGTCGTAGAGCTGGCAAACATAGGCGATTTGAATATCGCCCGCTATTAGACCTTAAGGATCAATCAACCCGCTACGCATCGCAATCAGCGCAATCTCTGCTGAATTGTTGGCATTGAGTTTCTGCTTGATATTGTACAAATGTGTGCCAACCGTGCGTGGGCTCAGGAACAGAGTCTCAGCAATCTCATTCGTCGTTTTGCCTTTGGCAAGCGCCATGAACACCTCGAATTCCCGGTCGCTCAATATATCTACCGGGTTTTGTTCCCCAGTCAACTGCTGAATCGCCATCTGTTGCGCCACACTAGCCTCGATGTACTTCTTGCCGCTCGCTACGGTGCGAATCGCCTTGATAAGCTCTTCAGCCGCTGAACGCTTAGTCAGATACCCCATCGCTCCAGCATTCAGCACACGTTTGGGATGCACAGAATCTTCATGTGCAGAAAGCACCAGTATCTTCGCAGCTGAATCCTTGGCCAGTATACGCTCAATAGCTTCCAGTCCGCCAATCCCTGGCATAGTGATATCCATCACCACCACATGCGGCTTATGATCCATATAGCTTTTGATAGCGTTCTCGCCACTGTCGGCTTCTGCAATCACTTTGATATCGCTATCGGCTTCAAGCAACATTTTGAAACCCATCCGCACAACCGCATGGTCATCTACCAGCATCACGTCAATTTTGCTCACGCTTTCCCCTCTATTTTTACCGCATGCGGAATATTGATATAGATCGTCGTACCTTGTCCAGACCCGGACTCAAGCAAGAAGCTGCCATGCAAGCCCTGCACCCGCTCCCGCATACCAAGCAAGCCAAAATGATTGGTCTGGTCAACAGCATCAATATCCATGCCGACACCGTCATCACTAATCGTTAACTTCAACGCGCCTTCACTATCGATAGACAACCTAATCTCCATTTGATTCGCTTGCGCATGCTTGATCGTATTATTGATAGCTTCTTGCACGATTCGATAGATGCTGATATTCATAGTTTCGCCCAAAGAATCCAGCATGCCAGACATATCTAACAATATCTTAATATCCGGGTGCTGTTTTTGCGCAACACTAACAGCATCCCGTAAAGTCTCCGCCAACCCTAGATTATCCAGCGAGCCGGGCCGCAGCTGACGAATGATATCGTGCATGCCGTCATAGATATGGTTAGCCGCTGCCACGATTGTTTGTGCACTAGAGGCAACATCTGGCGCGGTTGCTTTAGTTTTATTTGCAATCGCTACAGCAAAAGTCTTGATTGCCGTCACATACTGGCCAAGCTCATCATGCAATTCTCTCGCCAGACTGCGGCGCTCCTCCTCTATATGACTCTGTATCAAATGTGTCAGCTGGCGATTCTCTTCCAACTGACGCTCCGCTGCCAGCGATTCCGCCATTCTGTTCAAACTGTGACCAATCTTATCGAATTCGGGCAGATCGAAGCCAGGTAGCCTCGCTTGCAGATCCCCCCTTTCCATTTGGTTAATAGCCTTTAGGATTGGTTGCAAAGGTTTCAGCCAATGTCCCAGCATCCAATACACCATACCGTTCAGCAAAATAAAGAATCCTAAGCCCATCCACATGATCTGTTGCAAACTGGCCCATGCCTCACGGATGGAACCTTCAGCGCTAGATTCTATGGAAAGCCGACCAAAACGCACTAGGCGCTCAACCTTCTCAGGTTCCGGTGCCACCCATTTGGCAAACCATTTCGGCGGATGGACATTGCTGCGAAACTTGGAAGGTGGCGACTCATATAAGACCTTTCCCTGCAAGTCGTAGAGCGTCATTTTGTTGCTGCGTACATAACCCAAACGCTCTAAAAAACCTTTGAGCACTTCGTGGGTATATCCAAACTCTGGGTTCATGACAGAGCTGGTAATGACGGTATCCATCAGCTGCACGGTGACACGCGTTGCAGCCTCCACACGCTCACGAATGGACACGCGAGTTTCCTGAAGGATCACCCAGCCCACAGCCAGCATAAACAGCAGCATCAGGGCGGTAATCAGCAAATTCAAACGTAGGCGCAAGCTCATGCAGTTGTCAGTAAGTGATGAGATGTGTAGAGTTTAACAACTTTAACCAAAACGCAATATAGTAAAAAATTTATTCGCAAACATGGACACAACATTCATCCTTAACGCCGGCCAAGCCATTCATTCTGCCATTATCGCCAACGAAGCCGAGATCGAGTCGCTCGACCGTGCGATTGGTGATGGCGATCATTACGTGAACATGAGGCGGGCCTCTGAAATGATCGCCCAAATGCAACATGAACTGGGCAGGCAGCCTATAGATGTGGTGCTCAACAAGATAGGCATGAAGTTGTTGAGCACGCTGGGTGGGGCTTCTGGCCCACTGTTTGCCAGCTTTTTTATGGCCATGGGTAAAACCCTCAAAGAAAACGGTGCTGAAAACAATCTGCAGAGCGCCACAGCGTTCGCCGCCGGCGTGCAGGCCATCATCCAGCGCGGCAAAGCTGGCCTGGGAGAGAAGACCATGCTGGACGTACTGATTCCGGTGTCCACCAGCTATACTACACTGGCAGCGCAGGATAAGACTGCCAAGGAAATCGCACATGAATTAAAAGTTGTTGCGGATAGCGGGCTGGAATCTACGCGCAATCTCGTCGCCACCAAAGGCCGCGCAGCCGGTCTGGGTGAGCGTGCAATTGGCCACTTGGATGCTGGCGCCAAGAGCTGCCAAGTAATGATTCACGCTGTCTGTGATTTGGTTCTGAAAGGTTAAATCGTGAAAAAATTCTTGAACAAAACCGACAATATGCTGGTTGAAAGCCTCACCGGCTTCGGTACAGCCCATGCAGATTTGGTCGAAGTCCAATTCGAGCCGACTTTCGTCACGCGCAGAAACAAGTCCAGCAACAAGGTCGCGCTGATTTCCGGCGGCGGTTCCGGCCATGAACCGCTACATGCGGGCTATGTCGGCAAAGGCATGCTGGATGCCGCCTGCCCCGGGCAAGTATTCACCAGCCCAACGCCCGACCAGATGCTGGCCGCCGCTGAAGCCGTGTATGCTGGAAAAGGGGTGCTATTCATCGTCAAGAACTACGCGGGCGACGTGATGAACTTTGAGATGGCGGCCGAGATGCTGCCTTTTGCGCACGCTACCGTACTCACCTCCGACGATTGCGCTGTCATCAACAGCACTTACACCACCGGCCGCCGCGGCGTGGCAGGCACGGTGATCGTAGAAAAATGTGTAGGCAGCCTGGCCGAAACCGGCGCGGATTTACAAGCCTGCAAAGCATTGGGCGACAAGATCAACCAGCACACCGCCAGCATCGGCGTGGCGCTGACCAGCTGTACCGTACCCGCCAACGGAAAACCTACGTTTGACATCAGCGAAACCGAATTGGAAATGGGGGTCGGCATCCACGGCGAGCCCGGCCGCAGACGAGAAACGATGCGTGAGGCCGATGCGATTGTCAGCGATATGGTCGCCGCCATTGTGGCGGATTTCGCGGCGAAAAATTTACCGCTAAAAGGCGAAATCCTGTTACTGGTCAACGGCTTGGGCGCGACGCCATTGATGGAGCTATACCTCATCTATAATACCGCTGCAAAGTTGTTAGGCGCGCAAGGCTGCCAGATTGCCCGCAGCCTGGTAGGCAACTACACTACCGCGATCGATATGGCTGGCGCCTCCATCACGGTATGTCTGTTGGATGACGAGATCAGACAGCATTGGGATAGTCCAGTACATACCCCTGCACTCAGGTGGGGGTGTTAAAAAACCCCTTGAATATTCATTAGCGGTGCACTCCCCTTGAAAGCTTTATTCTGATTGCCTCACAGGGAACGATGCTACCAATGAAACGTGCGCGTGCGTGTAAGCTCAAAACACTTGCTGCCAGAGCTTTAGCACTGCTTGCTGAAGTGCGGCAACCTCTTCGACTGGTATTTTGGCATCCTGACTTTGTAGCTTTGCCTGGTGGATGATTCTGCGGTATTGACGATAAGCATCCGCAACGGCATTTGCGGATTCAGCTTCTATGATTTTCAATGTCGCTAGCATTTTTAGCAATGCTATATTGCCTATATTATCAGTTAGTTGCTGGTATTTGTTCGAGTAGTTTAATAATAAATATTGCACGATAAATTCCACATCGATGATACCGCCAGGGCTGTGTTTCACATCGAACATGCCTGGTTTAGCCTTGTTTGCTTCACGCATCTTCTCGCGCATGTCCAGTACATCTTGTTTCAACTTGTCCGTCTCGCGCAATTGCATCATCACATCGCGACGGATGGTTTCGAACGCTGTGCCGATGCGTGACTCGCCCGCCACGAAGCGGGCGCGGGTGAGTGCCTGATACTCCCATGTCCACGCCTTGTTCGCCTGATACTCGCGGAACGCATCGACCGAGCTGACCAGCAAGCCGCTATTGCCGTCAGGGCGTAGCTGCAAGTCGGTTTCGTATAGCTGCCCGGCGTTGGTCATGCTATTGAACCAGCTGTTGATACGCTGCGCGAAACGCGCGTAAATATCACCAGCTTCAGGATGATTGTCGTCATACAGGAAGATGATATCCAGGTCAGACGTATAACCCAGTTCCTTACCGCCGAGCTTGCCGTAACCGATGACCGCGAACTGGGGGGTTTCCCTGTGTTTGAACTTGAGCGTCTGCCAGATGGTATCAAGACTGACCTGCAGGATCACATCTGCCAGCGCGCTGAGATAATCGGACAAGGTTTCCAGCTGCAGTTCATTATTGATATCCTGCGCGGCAAAGCGCATCAGATAGCTGTTCTTGAAATGCCGCATGGCATCCATTTGCGCTTCTGTATCACCGGCCAAAGCTTGCATCTGCGCCAGTAGCGACTGCTTGATCACGGAGAAATCCGGGGCGGCGTATAGCGTGCGTGTATCCAGCAATTCGTCCAGCAAAATAGGATGCGCCGAAAGATACTGTGCCAGCCATGGACTAGCTGCACACAACTTGACCAACAATTCGAGCGAATGCGGGTATTCTGCCAGCAGCGCTAGGTAGCTTGCCCGGCGACAGATGTGTTCGAGCAGATTCATCGTGCGAAGTAAGGAAGTGTCTGGCATCACGGTCTTCGCGCTCTGCGACAGCACCATTGGCATGAGTTTATCGAGACGCTGGCGGCTCTGCTCGGGCAATTGCTGGTAACGCTGGCTATTGCGCATGCTTTGCAGCAGTTGCCAGACATGCGCTACATCTTGGAAGCCACAGGCTGCTAAATGCTTCTGCGCTGCCTCTGTGCTAATGACACCTCGCCAGATAGCGGTCTCTGCCGGAAGCTCGGCATGCGCATCCTCGCTGAAGGTGGCATCGAAATGCTGCTGCACCAGATTACGATGCCGATTCAGCACCTGCAGAAAGGTTTGCCAGTCAGGGAAGCCCATTGAGTTGGCAATGCGTGCCCGCGCCTCCTCGTGCTTAGGCAACTCTTGTGTTTGCTGATCTTCCACATACATCAGCCGGTGTTCCAGGTTGCGTAAAAATGTATATGCTTCAATTAAAGAATCTACTGTAGATTCATCCAGCAACTTTTTGTTTTTTAATATTTTTAATACTTGCAATGTTGGCCGTATTTGTAGTTCTGGCTCACGCCCGCCGCGTATGAGCTGGAACACCTGCGCAACGAATTCTATCTCGCGAATGCCGCCGCGGCCTAGCTTGATATTGTCCTGCATCCCCTTTTGCAGCACGTCGCGCTGAATCTGAGATTTCAAGTCGCGCATACTGGCAAAAGCGTTGTAATCCAGGTACTTTCGAAAAACGAATGGCCGTAGAAGCGCGTGGATATTGGCTTCCGGGCCTGCCACAGCACGGCCTTTTATCCAGGCGTAGCGCTCCCATTCGCGCCCGCTGATCTGGTAATAGCTTTCCAGCGCATCCAGGTCGCTGACCAGCGCACCTTCGCTACCATACGGCCTCAGACGCATATCCACCCGGAACACGAACCCATCTTCGGTCACATCGTCCAACGCAGAAATAAGTTTTTTACCAAGCTTGGTAAAGAACTCCTGATTGCTGATGGATTGCTCACCATCCGTCTGCCCAGCCGATTCATAAGCGAAGATCAGGTCGATGTCGCTGGAGACGTTTAACTCACCGCCACCTAGCTTGCCCATGCCGACAACGATCAGTTCTTGCGGATAACCATTCGTATCTACCGGCTGGCCGTAGATTTCGACCTGCCAGGTATCCAGATAATCAATCGCAGTCTTGACAGCGCATTCGGCCAAAGCACTAGTGGTTTGCATGACTTCCTGTAAATCTGCCAGACCCGACAGATCACGCAATATCGTACTGGCCATCACGCGCTGGCGAAGCTGGCGTAATATTTTTTTCAGGCAAATCTCATCCGTGATAATTTGCGTTCCCAAAAATTGTTGCATACGCGCCACGTCATAGGAAATCGCATGATTCTCTAGCAAATCCTTGAGCAGAACCTTATCTTTAGTAAGCAATCGACCCAAAAACGGACTACAGGCAACTGCATGGCTAAATAATGCCACCTGCTGTGGCGTGGCCCCGAGTTCTAAAAGCAAATTATCCAGTGATTCCATAAAAAAATTCAGTTATGATTCAGTTTACAATTTGTAACAAGTAATCAATTTATTATAAGCCTGCCAGCGCTAATCCAAAGCAAGCAACACAGGCAAATGGGTGATCAGGAGAGCCGTTAGCATGTCCATTGAATCAGTATTGCACGAAAACCGTGTATTTGAACCAAGTGATGCCTTTAAATCCAACGCCGCGGTATCTGGCATGGATGCTTATCGTGCGCTCTGCGCAGAAGCATCCAAGGACTATGAAGGATTTTGGGCCAAACTGGCAAAAGAGTTATTGATTTGGCACAAGCCTTTCAACAAAACACTCAATCAGGACAATGCGCCCTTCTATAAGTGGTTTGAGGACGGTGAACTGAATGTCTCGGCCAATTGCTTGGATCGCCATCTCAACACCATCCCAAATAAAACTGCCATCATCTTTGAAGCAGACAACGGAGATGTGAAGAACATCACCTACAAAGAGCTTTATCATCAGGTCTGCCAATTTGCCAATGGCCTAAAGACGCTGAATCTGAACGTTGGTGACCGTGTGATCATCTACCTGCCGATGGGTGTGGAAGCGATCGTTGCCATGCAGGCGTGCGCACGCATCGGTTTGACACATAGCGTGGTTTTCGGCGGCTTTTCCGCAAAAAGCCTGAATGAGCGCATCATGGATGCAGGCGCAAAGGTTGTCATCACTGCCGATGGGCAATTCCGTGGCGGCAAAACAATGCCGCTGAAGGCGGCTGTTGATGAAGGTATCGCCATGGGCGGCTGCGAATGCCTGCAAAAAGTGGTGGTGCTGAAAAAGACCGGGCAGGAAATGGCATGGAACAGCCGCGACATGTGGTGGGGCGATCTCGTAGCAGGTCAATCAAACGAGTGCGAACCCGTGATGGTGAGTGCAGAGCATCCATTATTCCTGCTCTACACCTCCGGCTCCACTGGCAAACCTAAGGGAGTACAGCACTCATCTGCAGGCTACTTGTTACATGCCATCAACACTACTCGCTGGACCTTCGATCTGAAACCTGACGATATCTTCTGGTGTACAGCTGACGTGGGCTGGATCACCGGCCACACCTATGTTTGCTATGGGCCGCTTGCATTAGGCGCCACGCAGGTAGTGTTCGAAGGCATCCCTACTTATCCGCACGCAGGACGTTTCTGGGAGATGATCCAGAAACACAAGGTATCGATCTTCTACACCGCGCCAACTGCGATTCGCTCACTTATCAAAGCCGGCGAGACCGACCCGAGCACACACCCGAGGAATTACAACCTGAGCAGTCTACGCCTACTGGGCACTGTAGGCGAACCCATCAACCCTGAAGCCTGGATGTGGTACTACGAGCAGGTCGGCGGCAGCCGTTGCCCCATCGTGGATACCTTCTGGCAAACAGAGACTGGCGGTCATGTCATCACCCCACTACCAGGGGCCACAGCACTTGTGCCTGGCTCATGTACTTTACCCTTCCCCGGCATCGAGATTGACGTGGTGGATGAGTCCGGCAAGGAGATTCCATGGGGGCAAGGTGGCTTGCTGGTTATCAAGAAACCCTGGCCATCCATGATACGCACCATCTGGGGCGACCCGGAACGCTACCAACACAGCTACTATCCAGCAGAATTAGGCGGCACTTACTATCTGGCGGGCGATGGCGCGGTGCGTGATGCCAAAACTGGCAACTTTACTATCATGGGCCGCATCGATGACGTGCTAAATGTATCTGGTCACCGTTTAGGGACGATGGAAATCGAATCAGCGCTTGTCGCCAATCACTTGGTTGCTGAAGCAGCCGTCGTCGGCAAGCCACATGACATCAAAGGCGAGGCTGTCGTCGCTTATGTGGTATTGAAAGGTAAACGCCCCGAAGGTGATGAGGCAAAAAAAATCGTCTCCGAACTGCGTGAATGGGTAGGCAAGGAAATCGGCCCTATCGCTAAACCAGATGAGATTCGCTTTGGCGACAACCTCCCTAAAACCCGTAGCGGCAAGATTATGCGCCGCCTGCTACGCAGCCTGGCTAAAGGGGAAGAGATTACTTCGGACATATCCACATTGGACAATCCCGCCATATTAGATCAATTGAAGCAAGCTGTGCGCTGATTAACTAAATTTCAACCGAATCACTGGATTGTGTAAGATATAATCGTTTCGTGATATATATAGTCACAATCCGGTAATATTGCCTAGCTAGAGTATCTCTATTAGTCCATCCACTTGATGGCGCTTCATTATTTTTGGCAAGGCTGTTAAATGTTCCAGAACTTGCCTACTAATGATAGAGTCATATTATGGCTCGCAATCCACAATCAAACATTAGCTGGATGTCTTGAATGAGCCTTACTCAATTCGCAACTAGAATCAGAAATAGCCTAAGTAAAGGTAGTGAGCATGGACTTGTACCTTTCCAAGTGATGGGAACAACAATCCCCAAAGTAGTACATCAAACCTATCATTCCAAAATATTACCTAATGAAATACAGCAGAATCTGAACCTTTTAAAAACAATGAATCCCGAATGGGAGTTCAAACTATATGACGATGCGGATATAGAGCACTACATAAGCAGTTTCTATCCAGACTTGCTAGGAACATTTCATAAAATCAATCCTAAGTATGGAGCGGCAAAGGCAGACTTTTTCAGATACTTGCTTATGTATCGCGAAGGCGGCGTATATTTAGATATCAAAAGCAGCCTGAGCAGGCCTCTTAGAGAAATCATTAATCCAGATGATAAATATATACTGACTCATTGGACCCAATACAGCCCGGAATTTAAGCTAGGTTACTTGAAAGGTATTACCAATCCCTATGGCGAGTTACATCAATGGCACATCATTGCGGTAAAAGGACATCCTTTCCTGAAGCATGTCATAGAAAACGTTTGTAGAAATATCGATAATTACAATCCAATTATTCATGGGTGCGGGAAAATGGCAGTGCTGAAAGTGACTGGTCCAATAGCATATACTGAGACAATCACCCCCTTGTTAGATAAATATCCTAATCAATTAGTACTAAGTCACGAAGATATCGGTCTAATTTATAGCTTTATGAAGTCTTACGATGGACATCATAAGTTTTTTGAACAGGTCCATTACACTAAGTTAGAAGAACCAATTATTGAGCAATCAGCATTGATGATGTGTTTGTTCAATATTTCAAAACCAGCAATTACTATGGTTAAGTCATTATATCGATTCTGTAAATACTTAAATGAAAAAGCTTCCAAGCTACACTAAATACCTACAGTATCTATACCTACACTATTCAGCGTATAGCATTTAGTTCATACTGGTTGCCATAATAAATCGATTCATAATAACCACCACAGATAAAAATATGAGCAAGAGTTCAGAACACATTGATTATTACCCATGGTTTGACTGGCTCCGAATTACACTTGCTACCACAGTATTACTGCACCATGAGGGTTTGCTAGGTTGGTCGAGAGCGGGAAATTTTTCAGTACAAATTTTTTTCGCGTTGAGCGGGTGGCTGATTGGTGGCATTTTGCTGAATACTAACAAAAAAGATATCCCGCATTTTTACTTCAACAGGGCAATCAGAATCTGGCTGCCGTACTTTCTGGCTCTTTCCTTCCTCGTCATGGCCAGCCTCCTTCACGATAAAATCACTCCCAAATGGTGGGAGTTTGTCATATACAAGGCTTTATTCGTTTATAACTGGTTTGGAAACAGACAACTCGATACCTTTGTTCAGGAAATGCCTCTACAGGGAACAGGAAATCATTTCTGGAGCATCAATACAGAGGAACAATTTTACGGCTATGTGCAAAATAAGGTTGGAATTAAACAATTTCGCCCCCAGAATTACCTG